>Ga0268277_1000069_pt1 | contig 81164 bp, 83 predicted proteins | sample saktaG_5_FD_190132 | JGI IMG/M metagenome (GOLD analysis project Ga0268277, IMG submission 190132) | Saline water microbial communities from Sakinaw Lake, British Columbia, Canada - sak_2010_1_5_50m | ecosystem: Environmental > Aquatic > Non-marine Saline and Alkaline > Saline ... | reverse complement strand
GTAGATACTTAATCTTATCATATCTGTGGTCTTCTTTTTAATGCATAAAAAAGGCCTTTTTAAAAGATTGAATACACCACAATCCTTTTTAAAGCCTATACAACACCACAACCTATTTTAAATACCTCAATAAAAAAGTGATGTAAACAATCACTTTTTTTATTTTTTCTGTACTTTTAAATTTTTGAGTAATGAAATATATAATGCACCACCTATGAGAAGGTATTTAATGCTGGGAATTCACCAATCATTTCTTCTCCAAAATAATAATGGATTCCTGAAATATAATTACTTTGTTGCATGGTTGACCGAAATGTATGTTCATATTGAATATTTAGACCTACTAATACATAATCTTCATAGATGATTTCGCACATCTTAACAACATCATCATCTAATCTTTCAGATGTAAGAATTCTTCCCCGCAAAGTATATTTTTGACTAATTCGAGTTAAAATAGGTTCATCCAAAGAACGTGCAAGAGTACTGATATGCTCTTTAGTAATCAAATTGAAATCAATCAAATCTGTGAAAGTACCTATCATGGCATAAAGAGCTACATCATCATAGATATTTATATGGTGCTCAGTCTTTGTCATATATCTCGTTGAATAAACCCAATTTGATGTAATCATAATCATATCATCTCGATTGAGTGAAAGGTTAGTTGAACTGGATATGATATGAATCATAATCTCATCTCTATTTGTCATATCAAACATTTCAATTTGATCAACATTTATATCATCTTCTGTATAAATGCTATTCACCATGATGGAATCAGTATTGATGACTAAATTGTCTAATATTTCTTCGAGTGTTTCCAAATCGACAGGTTCGCCTGAAGTGCAAGAACTTAATAAAAAGAGTTGAATTAACATTAAGACCAAAAATAATTTTTTTATCATCTTATCCCTCTTTCTTAATGCTAATCCCTAGATATTTAAGGAAAATAGAGATTTAGCTTCAATAGATATCGTTGTTATATAGTCATATTACATTGAATCATATAATTTTTCAATAATATCAATCATTTCTTCCTTTGAAATTTCGAGTGTTTTACATTGTAAGATATCATTTCTGAAAATATCTTTAATTAAATCACTTTTCTTTTTTTCTAAAGTTTTATTTGAAAGTGTTGAGATGTAAGAACCTTTTCCTGATATTGTACGAATATAACCGCTTTTTTCTAGTTCTTCCCATGCTTTTTTGATTGTAATAACACTCACTCTAAGTTCTTTTGCCATTGTTCTTATTGATGGTAAAGTAGTATCTGATTTGAGTTCCCCACTTAATATTTGTGCGATTATCTGAGCATAAAGCTGCTGATATATCGGTATATCTGACATATTGCTGATAAAAAAGTTTTTCATTATTTGATCTGCTCGTAATTTCTAGCAGATCTGTTTAAGGCTATCCAACTTAAACCAACGAATATTGCAATACCAGCAACTAACATATCTAATTGAAACAAAATATTTGGATTATCAATAATGTTTGATGCCCAAGGAACTAAGAGAGCTAATAATTCAAGTCCGATACCAAAGATTGTTGATACTATAACCCCATAGATTAAGGGTTTTCCAAAATGATAAGCAGTTCTAAAATATAAAGGTAAATAAATAATATTAAATAAAGCAAACATGATAAGAACATAACCGTAAAATGCAGGACTGATATTAATGAATATATTGAATGAGCCATAGACAAGGTTGTGAACGATACCTGCAATAACAGCTAAAATAAAATGATATAGTTCTAGAATAATGATTGTTAATCCTTTTGATTTTGCAATCTGGGCTTTTGTTACTGGTAAAACTGTTGTGAACTCATAATCTTGTTGAGCTAAATAAGCAGAAAAGATTTGTGGCACACTTATCCAAAAGAAGTACATAAAAACCAACATATATATCCATTGTGGTATCATGATTAATCCTGCAAGCAAGATCGGTAATACATAAAAGAACTTGTTAACTGAAAGAAATAATTCCTTGTAGACTAGATTTTTCATTTGGAAGCACCTCTTTCAGCATAATAAATCATAATATCATCCAAGCTTGGAGCACCAACCTTGATTGCTATGTTTTCCTTTAAATATTCGGTTTTGATTAAACCCGTGAATCCAAATGCATTTTTTTTATAAGATATCAAATCGCTTTTTATCAAATCAAGTGAATCATGAGCGCCATTGATGAGTCGGTATTTATCAATTAAATCATCTTTAGATAAACTTTCAATCATTTGTCCATCTTGTATGAAGGTAATATAATCCGCACATTTTTCTAAATCACTAGTAATATGCGTTGAAAACAAGATGCTAATTTCACCATCTTCAATAATACTCTGAAAGAGTTCAAGTAATGAATCTCTTGCTACAGGGTCTAAACCACTAGTAGGTTCATCGAGGATGATTAATTTTGCATGATGTGATAAAGCTAATGTGATAGAGTACTTTAAACTCATTCCTTGAGATAATTCATCTATTTTTTTATCTTCATCCAAATTAAATTTCTTTAAATACTCAAGATATAATTCTTGATCAAAATTTGGATAGAATTTTTTAAAAACACTCGTAATCTCTTTGATTTTTCTTTTTGGATAGAAAGATTTTCCCGCCATGAAGGCTATATCATTTTTAATCTCAATCTCGTTTTCATCCATATCCTTATCAAAGATACTTACAGTTCCACCATCTTTACTAATGATATTTAACATGGCTTTCAAGGTTGTTGTCTTGCCAGCTCCATTTTCTCCAATGAATCCCATAATATACCCTTTTGGGATGACAAACGATATATCATTCAAAATAAATTTTGGATATTCTTTTCTAAGATTTTCAACCGTTAACACATTCATAGATAATACCTGCTTTCAACTGTGTATGTAGTGCATATACAGTATACACAATAATATTTCTTTTGTCAAGAGATGAAAGTATCTTCTATTTTTTACTGAAATTTCTCATCATAGACACATTTTTTTAATGTTTATTTTTTGGGATCAAGTTTAAAAAGTATTAATTTTATTTATTTTGATACCCTATCAAAATTAATCTTCTTGTTGTATAATATACATATTATATGCGACCTCACTACATCATCTTAGAGGGGGTTAGAAATAGAAAAAGAACTTATTATGGATATTGTGACTAGTGTTTTTAAGTTGTCAGTATATTTTTATTAAAACGAACAGCTTTACTAATAAAGTTGATTGCACTTGTCATTCTATAAATCACCATAAAATATATAAGAAATAAAGAGGTGAATAATATGAACAAAAGAAAAATGATATTAGATTGTGATCCTGGACATGATGATGCTATCGCAATTTTGTTAGCTGGAAAGCATCCAAAGATAGAATTGTTGGGCATCACAGTTGAATGTGGAAACCAAACCTTACAAAAAACAGGACAAAATGCACTTAATTTAATTCAGTATTTAGATATAGATGTACCAGTTTGCTTGGGTTCTCCTGAACCACTGATTAAAGAAGTTGAAGTATGCCCAGCAATTCATGGTGAATCGGGATTGGATGGATTTGATTTTCCTAAACTGTCACTAAAATTTGATTCAAGACATGCAGTAACTTATATAATTGAAACAATTATGAAGAGTAAAGATAAGATTACTGTTGTGACAACAGGTCCAATGACAAATTTAGCACTCGCTATGAAAGTAGAACCACGCATTAAAGATAATATTGAAGAGATTGTTTTAATGGGTGGATCACTTTCAAATGGAAATGTAACACCTGCTGCAGAATTTAATATTTTTTCTGATCCAGAAGCTTCCTATATCGTATTTACATCAGGATGTATCGTAAAGATGTTCGGACTTGATGTTACACGACAAGTGCTTGTGTTACCAAAAATTGTTTCCAGGATGGAAAAAATTAATAATAAAGCATCTATCTTATTTACCAAATTGATGAAATTCTTTAATGAAAGTCAAAAACGAGTTTTCGGATTTGAAGGTGGCCCATTACACGATCCTGTAACAATAGCTTATTTAATTGATCCAAGTGTTGTCACACTTTCACATGTGCATTGTGATATTGACATATCACATGCGACCAGTTATGGACGTACAAATTGTGATATCTTTGATTATTTGAAACTGCCCAAAAATGTATATGTAGCAATTAATATAGATGTTGATAAATATTGGGATATCATTGAAGCGGGAATTAAACAATATAATACATTATAATTTAGTAGAAACCCTATGTAGCGTTTACCGCTAATGCATCATAGAATATTTATAAAATGGATACATACGATATGATTGTTATAGGACAGAAGGAGAGGATCTTATGAAAAGATACATGTTACTTATGTTCATATTGCTTGTTTTATCTGGATGTGACAGAACCATATCTCCTGAGAAAATCACTTTTGAAGAAACACATATTTATGGCACTTTAGAGACGAGTGAAGATTACAATACTTTTATTTTACTAAGTGAATCATCTGCTGATGGATATATCATAGTAAAGTCAATTGATATGGCGGTAAGATTAGATCTTAATGTTGATGGTAATTCTGCTTCTTTGAATCCTAACGACTCTCGATGGTTCCCTGTAATTTCTGGAAATTTGGTTGAATTAAGAGTTACATCACAATATAATAACATCGAATATGAATTATCTTGGGTATTTATACCATATGAATATTATTCTAATAATGATATTAATGAAATGCTAGTAATAGAGATTGGGCATAATGTTGTAGGTATTGGTAACCCTAATTATGAAAGCTATGTTAAATTCAATATTGAAAATGCTGGGAATTACTCCATAAATACCATATTTTATGCTTCTTATAACTTAAGTGTTTTAGGTGGTCTGGAATCCAAACTGTATTCAGAAACAGGAGAAATGATTTCTACCATAGATAGGTCTTCATTTAATTTTTACTTTGAAACAGGTACATATTACTTACACTTCAAAGTACCACATGACACAGAAGGTATAATAACTTTTGATTTTGAAGAAGCAAGTTAGAAAAATATTAAATGTTAGATTTCAAATTATTGAGGATTAAACTAATCTGAGACTGCTTCATATGATTAAGAATAAATAAAAACAAACCGATTAAAGAGAAACAAAAACTATTTATTTGGTTTTTGTTTGATTGATGAGCAACAAATGATAGATTAATCTGAAAATAGCAATACAGAGCCATATAACAGCAATTACAATTTATATCTTGAGGATTAAAAGTTGTATATTCTTCTTTAAGAGAAGGAATTATGTTAAAGATAAGAAAATATAGTATACAAGAATATTTCAATTGAATGCTCGAGCTAATATAGCTTATGGAAATGTGAAAGCATCTCAGAAAATGAAAATGGGTTTGTATAAAAGCAAATTGTTTTTCAATCGATATGTTACCTATGAGATAAAAATTAACTGTATATATGCAATATATGATAAAATAATTTCAATAAGGAGTTGATTATATGTATCCATACTTGTTACCTAAAATCTTTAATTACTCAGTGCCTATGTATGATCTATTGATTGCAGTCGGTGTTTTATTAATGTTAGTATATGTTACACGTCGTTTTGAAAGAAATGATGGGTATACAAGACAACAAACAAACCGGCTAATAATCTTAATTACTATTAGTTTATTATTTGCCTTATTTTTCTCATTTCTATTAGATGGGGTCTTCCATTCTATCCAAGAAGGAGAATTGACATTTGGAACGATTAACTTCCTAGGTGCACTTATTGGTGGGTTTGCTTCTTTTCTCATACTAATGAAATATTTTTATAAAGACGACAATAAAGATATGAGAAAGATTGGTAATACGGTTATTACTGGTGTTGTTCTTGCTCATGCGATTGGTCGAATAGGATGTTTTTGTGCTGGTTGCTGTTTTGGTATACCTACCGATTCTTTCTTAGGTGTCGTATTTCCTCATGGGCATGCGCATTTACTTTATCCAGATCAAGCAGTATTTCCAACACAGTTATTTGAATCAGCATTCTTGTTTATATTATTCATTATCTTAAATAAGGTTAAAGTCTTTAAAAATAAAGAAATAGAAACATATCTTATTGGTTATGGCGTATGGAGAATTTTAATTGAATTCATTCGTGGCGATGATCGTGGTGTTTTATTGCCTTTATTTAGTACAGCGTACAATGTATTTCCTACACCATCACAATTAATTAGTCTATTTATGATTATTTTGGGTATCTATCTCGTGTATCAACATCGCAATAAAACGAAACTTACTTATGCATAAAGAATAAAGATTTGGGTTATCATAATTGAAATAGAGAAATTTATTTAATAATAATTCATACTTTTTAATGAAAGAGTTGTATCTATGCCTAAGAAAAATAATGACATAAAAATCTATACTTATCAAAAGATATTAGTTATTGTATTGATCACAATCATGATCGTTTTTCAATTTGTCGATTTTCATTTATTTGAAAATGCTAAAGATGTCACGATTGTTACAAATTCAATTATTAGATTTCTTGGTGGGGCTGTGTTTTTAATCATCTTAATTAGTTTTGGATATGCTAAGTTTTTTCAATTTAAGAATATTGGAAAATCAATGCTTATCATTATACCTGCATTAATCATCTCGATTAACAATTTTCCAATTATTGCCTTCTTTGATGGTAGAGCGAGCTTAACTGAACCATCATACCGAGTTTATCTATTTTTAATTGAGTGTTTTAGTATTGGTTTTTTTGAAGAGATTATCTTTCGAGGTATTATACTAGTAATACTATTAAAAAAATTATCTCAGACGAAAAATGGCGTATTTTTATCAATTGTTCTTTCATCTGCAATATTTGGATTAATGCACTTGGTAAACTTATTTAACGGTGCATCCATCAGTGATACGCTACTTCAAATTGGTTATTCCTTCTTAGTTGGGATGATGTGGGCTATCATGTTTTTAAAGATCGGAAACCTATGGTTAATTATGTTATTACATGCAACTTATAATTTCTTTGGTCAGGTAATGTTCTATCTTGGTAATGTGGATGGAAGATATGATATATATACAATTGGTATCACGACATTATTTACTGTAATCGTAGCTGGTTATTCGATTATGTTGTTTAAACAATTAGAAGATAAACCTTTATTTAGTCTATAATGTATCTTGTTATTAATGTAAGGATAGCTTAGTAGAGGTATAAAATCGATATTTGAATATAATATGTAAGTCAAAAAGAAGGAGGATTTTCATGAAAATAACATGTCTAGTTGAAGATACGAGTAAGCATGAAAATTTAAAAGCTGAACATGGTGTAAGCTTTTATGTGGAAATGGGAAATCATAAATTACTATTTGATGTTGGACAAACAGATCTATTTATCAAAAATGCAAAAATATTAAATATAAATTTATCTCAAGTTGATATTGTTGTTATCTCTCATGGCCATTATGATCACGGTGGAGGTTTAGCTGCGTTTATGAAGATAAATCCAACAGCAAAAATATACATAAATGAGCATGCATTTCAAAACTATTATTCTAAACGTGAAGAAGATGAATTAGTCTATGTAGGATTAGATCAAAATCTAAAGAATTCTGAACAATTTATTTTTGTAAAAAAGCAATTAGAAATTGACCAGAGCTTAACCCTGTTTTCTGATGTTTATAGTCAAGATTATTACCCTAAAGGAAACCAGAGCTTATTTAAAAAAATAAATGGAAAATATGAAAATGATGATTTCATTCATGAACAAAACTTAATCATTCATGAGAATGATAAATTTGTTCTTTTTGCGGGTTGTGCACATCACGGTATCGTTAATATAGTGAAAAGAGCATCAGAACTAATATCATTCCAAAAACTCACATCAGTATTAGGTGGGTTTCATCTCAAAAGTAGATTTCCTGAGCTTGCTGAAACAGAAAGCAATATCAAAGAAATTTCTAATATCCTTTTGAACAGTCAAGCTATGTATTATACAGGGCATTGTACAGGTATCAAACAATATGATGTTTTAAAGAAATATATGAAAGAACATATTGATTATTTCTCTGTAGGATTTCAAGTTACAATCTAAAACGAAATCAAGAAAGACAAATTGATTATGATATCATAAACATTGAGGTGATTCGATGCATATTTTTATTACGGGTGGCACAAGAGGAATTGGATTGGGTTTAGTAAAAGAGTTTTTAAAAAGAGGTCATAGTGTTTCATATACTGGGACTCAACAAAAAAGTATTGATAAACATATAAGTGAATTAGAAGGTTCTTTTTTACCGATTATTTGTGATATCAGAAGTAGAAAACAGATTGAAACAGCTAAAGATCTTGCTATGGATAAATTTAAATCTATTGATATCTGGATAAATAATGCTGGAGTTGATCAAGATCGATTAGAAGTTTCTGATTTGAGTGAAGAGGAAATTAAAAGAGTTATTGATATTAATGTTATAGGAATGATGCTAGGAACGAGTGTTGCTCTTAAGGAAATGAAAAAACAGAACTATGGTGTCGTCTATAATATGGAGGGTCTTGGAAGTAATAATATGAAGATTCCCAAGACATTAATATATGGTAGTTCAAAAAGACTTCTAACATATTTTTCTCAAGGGTGTAATAAAGAGTTGAAAAACTACAAAAACATATTTGTAGGTACTTTCCAACCTGGGATGGTGTTTACTGATTTATTGATGAACAATATGGGAGATGATGGCATGAAGATTGCGAGAATTTTAGGAAGTGAAGTAGAGGAAGTTGCTCCATTCTTAGTTGAAAAAGCATTAAAAGGTAAAAAAACAATTAAATTTCTGACAACTCGTAAAGTGCTATATAGATTTTTGACTAGCCCATTTAAACATAAAAAAGATCATAGATCTTAGTATATCAACCGAGAATATAATAAAATATGAAGAATAGAAATGTTTTGGCACTTCTATTTTTTTAAATTGAGATAGATATTGAAAAATTTATCTTCGTCTAATAGCACATCAAGTGGTTTTAAAAAACTCCTTTTTTTAATGTTATAATATTCACATAAACAAGATATTAGGGGTGATTAGATGTTAGACAATAAAACAATCAAATATTTAGAAGCACAGCCTAAAAGTGAATTCAAGTTTGAAAAGGTAGATAAACTAAAACTAACATATGAGCTATTAGAAAACATAGGAGAAAAAGATTCTCATCTTCGAGATGATATTATATATCCATGTTTAGCCCACTTACTTCATGATAACCATCTAGATAAACAGGAATTAATCAAAATAACTAAGAATCTTATTAGCGATCAATATTTGACATATGATATGGACAATAAGTTAGAGTATAGCGCGCTTAAACGTTCATTTACGAGTCTTCAACTTGTTATCATAATCCACGTTCATAATAGGGATAATATCTTCAGTAAAGCATTTATTAAGGAGATATTCGATTCAATTATAGATTACTATAGTAATGAAAAAGACCTAAGAGGTTATGATCCATCTGTTGGATGGATTCATAGTATTGCTCATGCAGCAGATATGTTTTCGCAGCTTGCAAAGTGTTTAGAACTAGAAGAAAAAGACTTTGAATCTATGTTAAAAGTCATAAGCGAGAAATTTAAAATCAATTCGTATAGTTATGTGTCAGATGAAGATGAAAGAACAGTAAATGCCATATTTAACTTATTAGAAAGAGATATAGTATCTAAAGATTTTATGAAAGAGTGGGTTAATAAATTAGGTGATTATGATAAACCTAATAAGTATCCTGAAGCATATAGAATAACCGGTAATGTGAAGAGTTTATTGAGATCTTTATATTTTAGAGTGTTAGATAATGAAAAATATGAGTATCTAGCTAATGAGGTTAAGAAAGTACTTAAAGAAAAAGTCAAATTAAGATAGTGTTTATAATTGAGAACAATGGGAACTCAATTCGATTTTATATAAATAAAAAAAATACTAGAAAGAAGGATGGTATCATTGAAACCAATTACAAAAACTGTCATTGATGATCTTCCTTATATGTCTAAAATAAAAGAAGAAATTTCAAAACATACAAAAGAGCAATTAGTTGCATTAGGTATAACATTTTTCAAGGAGTTGTTAAATCACACTGAAATTGATGAAGAGGCCATTCAATTTTTAGATGATTTAGAAAAATATACCGCAAAGTCAATACCTATTGTAAAAGCTAGAAAGATGTCATTTAGGATACATGAAAAAGCAAAAATTTCAAAGACAAAACTAGAAGAATTCACGTATAGAACACTCGGCCATTTGATTGCAACTATCCATGTTAAAACACACAACTATGTATTTTTAATCTATTGTTTAAAGTCGTACTATATATTGGATTATCCTATTCATGTATTAGAAAAGATAGCTAAAAATTATCACAATTTATTAATTAATTCTAGTAGGTAATTAATATTTAATAGTAAGATACAATTAAAAATTGACACAGTAATGAATATAACTAAAAAATAAAGATTTTCTCTTCATAAACCGGTTTTTACAGGGTTCATCCTTAAATATAACCATAATTGTGATATAATAATTACATATGAATTAGATATTTTTTACTACAAGTGAGCTCCAAAGGAGACTTTTAATATGCATAATATTAGATATATAAATGACAAGAAATTTGAATATAACAAAGACGTTATTAACGGACTACAATCTTATAATAAATCTCAAACTGGTTATCGGGAAAAAGATAATCGTGATTTTTATGTTTTTGAAGATGGTAATTTAGTAGGTGCATGTCATACGAAGCAAGCTTCTGATTGGTGCAAAATAAAAGGGATTTATTATAAAGATATCGATGTTCTCAAAGCATTAATAAATGATGTAAGGAAATTTTACAGGGGTAATGTCGAAGGAGTACAAATTAATACAGTACAGGAACAAAGGGTACTTGATTTTCAAAATATTGGTTTTGGTGTTCATGGTGAATTGGATGATATGCCCAGTGGTAATAAAAATAGCTTTTTACTTGATAAAGATCTAAAACAGCTCGAAATCAAAGGAGACTATCAACTGAGATCATCTAGTGATCCCATTCATTCATACGACACAGTCTTGAAAGATGAAATCAAAAAACAAAGAGAGAGTCTTGATTTTTCAACAGATAAAATTGATTTACAGTTTGTTGTGCTTGATAATGATCAATTTATTGGAGGAATCTATGGACATTTCCAGTTTGAATATTTATTTATTAATGTATTATTTGTCGATAAAAAATACAGAGGAAAAAGAATCGCATCGAAATTGATGCATATGATAGAATCAGAAGCTGTGAAACAAGATGTAACGAATATATTTTTGACAACTTTCGAGTTTCAAGCTTTAGATTTCTATAAAAAAAGAGGATATGAAGTAGTCATGACAATTGAAGATTTCCCAAAAGGCTTTGCAGAATATACACTATTTAGGAAAATGAAAATAGGTTCAAAATAAAAGCTTAATATGTAAAGACATATATTTTGACAAGTTAAAAAATATGTCTTTTATTTTTATTTCACACAACACGTAAAAGAAGAATATTTTGTAGATAAAAGTGCTAAATTTTTGTATGTTATAATAAAATATAAAGAAAGAGTGATTAAATTGAAATTATCAGGAAGAACACCTTTACTTAGAGCAATTAATCTCGAAAAAAAATTACATGTTAAACAGATTTATCTTAAATTAGAAGGAGCAAACCCAACACATCATAAAAATGCTAGAATAGCTGAAGTACTATGTAAAGATGCTATAGCACATAAGAAGACAACCATCTTGACAGATGGAACAAATGCTTACATTAGAGCGATTGAATATTTTGCTAATAAAAATGGGCTAGAAATAATTATTCCAAGATTTAGTCATGAAACTTGGAAATCAAATTTATTTGGTTCAGATTTAATCATAGATGCAAGAAAACAGGATAGATCCAAAAAAATGAATTATCTACAACTTTTAGCAACAACAAATAATTACTATTTAGCTGTAGAGGGATATACTAACAATCATGTTTCTTTGATGGCACTTGAAGAAATAACTAAAGAAATTATTAGAAAAAGAGCGAAGATTGACACTGTTTATACACAATTTAGTCATGGATATACAATAACTAGTATGTATAATGTGTTTTTAAGAGAGTGGATTGAAAATGAAAAAATCATTCCTAAAATATATTGTGGAATAAATTCGCAAAATAATTCAGAAGTAGAATCAAATGGAGATAATGTTTTTTCTTATATGAAGACAGATCACAGTTTACTTAATTCATCAAAAAACGCACTCAAAGAAAGCTATGGGAAAACAATTATTGTAAGTGAAGAAGAATTAAAAGAAGCGAAAAAAATGTTGCGATCAGTTGAGCAAATTAAACTATCAGATGAAAAAGCTTATCCTTTGGCTGCATTCATATCTCAAGTAAAGGATGAAAATGTTGAAAATGGCATTCATGTTATTATTTTAGATGATGCGAGAAGTCGTATGGATATTGAACAAATAACAGATTTTCAATCTCATGCAAAAGAAGAGATCTTAGCAACTGTTAAAACATATCTAGCAGAGTATTCAGATCCCTTAATTGAAATGAAGGATGCACTGAACAACGCTATAGAGAAAGGGTTTGTATTATTAGCAAAACAGAATGAAAAAATATTGGGAGTATGTATTATTGTTAACACACAATTTGATGATTTCATTCCCACATATCACCTAGCATATATAGGAACAAATACGAATTCAAAAGGCAGAGGTATTGGTACAGAATTAATAAAGCGAGCTGTGGATATTACAGAAGGAAAACTATCTTTACATATAGATTTAAATAATAGAAATGCTAAAAAGCTATATGAGAAGATGGGATTTAAACATGTATACAATAGGATGATATATTATAATGAATAAGCAAGCTTTTCAAAAAAGATTATTACAAAAGAAGAAACCAAAACAAAATGTTGGTTTCTTTTTTATTTTTTTTGATTAATTTCTTGTTTTGAGATAAAATGATGTAGACGGAATATAAATAAGTTATGAAATGTGTTGCATTAATCATGTTTTGTAAAAATAGAGAAGGAGAATGATAATATGGATGCAGTTTTAATCAAAGAAAATGTATATTGGGTAGGTGTGATTGATTGGAATTTGAGAGATTTCCACGGATATTCAACAAGCCTAGGGGGAACATATAATGCATATCTCATTATTGATGAAAAAATAACTTTAATTGATAATGTTTATGCACCATTTGCTGGTGAAATGATCGCTCGTATTAAATCAGTGATTGATCCATCAAAAATAGATATCATCATCTCTAATCATAGCGAACCTGATCATAGTGGAAGCATTCTTACGATGCTTAAATATGCTCCAAATGCAAAAATTTATGCATCAGGACCTGCAGGAGTTAGATCAATGGTGGGGACTTATCATGATATTGAAGTTCTTCCTGTTAAAACAGATGAGATTATCAATATTGGTAAAAGAGATTTGAAGTTCATTCAAACACCACTCGTCCATTGGCCAGATAATATGGTTACCTATAGTGCTTATGATAAAATATTATTCAGTAATGATATGCTAGGGCAACATATCGCATCTTTTGAAAGATTTGATGATGAATATGATTTGGATGTATTACTTGACGAATTAAAAAAATATTATGCAAACATTGTCTTACCATATGGTGCACAAACTCAAAAAGCACTTGCCGCTGTCAAAAAACTAGATATTGAGCTAATTGCTACCAGCCATGGAGCAATTTGGAGATCGCATATAAAAGAAGCGCTTGATCTTTATGAAAAGATGAGCACATATCAAAAAGAGAATAAAGCTGTAGTCGTTTATGATACGATGTGGGGTAGTACAGAGAAGATGGCATTAGAAATAGCTGAGACATTTGAAAAATCAGGTATAAAAACATTAGTTCGTCATGTTAGAAAGACACCTTTATCTGATATCATTTCCGATTTAACTGATGCAAGTTATATTGCTGTCGGTTCCCCAACCTTAAACAATGGCTTGATGCCATCCATGGCAGCTTTCCTTTGTTATTTGAAGGGACTTAATCCCAGAAACCTCAATTATCTTGTATTTGGTAGTTTTGGATGGGGTGGACAAGGCGTTGCATTTGCGGTTAAAGAACTAGAAGAAATGGGATTCAAAAAAATTATTGACCCAATACGCATTCAATATTCTCCCTCTAGGGAACAAATGTCAACAATGATAAAAGGAATTACTGTTTCACTTAAAGAAATTCAAAAAAAGCAGTAAAATAATTTAATTTGATATAATCAAATTAATAATGAAATATTAAGGTGATAGTGATTAAAAAGATCAGCTATTACCTTTTTTAATTAAAAAGATTAGGATTAGTTGGTTGGGATACTCGGTAATTCATACAATCAGTGCTATAATATGTGTAATAGGCACTGAGATGGGGCACAATATATGAAAAAAGCAATCATTTATGTTTTTTCTGGAACTGGGAATACTAAGTTAACAGCAAAAGAAATAGCAGAAGAATTGAATCTTTTGGATATTGATACAACTATTTTTGACGTACGAATCCCAATTCATGATGTTCCTGATCCGAAGTTATATGATGTAGCTTTATTTGGATATCCTATTCATGCCTTTAATACACCAAAAATTTTTCTTGATTTCATTAAACGATTGCCTGAAGTAAGCGGACTTCCTGCATACATTTTTAAGACTTCAGGTGAGCCATTTCATATCAATAGTGTCTCTAGTTGGTCTTTGATAAGAAAGTTAAAAAGAAAAGGGTTTATTCCAATGATGGATAGACATTTGCTTATGCCATATAATATCATGTTTAAGTATCAGGATGCTCTAGCAAAACAAATGTTTAATCATACGCTTGGAATGGCTAAACTAATTGCAATTAAGATTAAAAATGGAGATAAAGAAAAACTGAGATACTATCCATGGTATATTATTTTGCATTTTATTTTTAGAATTCAGTGGATTGGAGCTAAAATTAATGGACCACTGATTCACGTTAAAAAGAATATTTGCAGTGGTTGTGGCATTTGTGTCGCACAATGCCCAACGCAAAACATTGAAATGCGTCAAGGGATTCCACATTTTTCTCATCATTGCACCATGTGCATGAACTGCTCTTTAGTTTGTCCGAATGATGCGGTGAGACCAGGAATACTAAATCTTTGGAGAGTAAATGGAAGATATCCTTTCAAACAATTGATTGAAAACGATGATATTCCTTCAATATATATCAACAGCGATACCAAAGGATATTTTAAATTGTTTTTGACATATTATAATAAAACTTATAAAGAGATTAGGGAAATTACAGGAATAGATTATAAGAAAATATAATCCATTTCTATTCATGGCAATACAAATTTCTCGAATACTGGAAACACCAATTGAAGAATTATTCATCATTGACGAATAAAAAACTGCGAAATTCGCAGTTTTTTTCATTTCCTAATTGCCCATCTTAATTTTGCAGATCTTGCTCGACTATTAGAAGTTTGTTCTTCAAATGACGGTCGTATTGGACTTGGTGCGATTTCACGATAGGTATCGTTTCTTAAATAGTGCTGAAAAGATTTTTTGACAAGTCTATCTTCACCTGAATGAAATGATAGAATGGCAACTCTCCCACCCCGTTTTAGTACTAAAGGAAGTTTTTCTAAAAATTCAAATAATGCTTCAAATTCATGATTAACATCTATTCTTAACGCCTGAAAAGATCGTTGACAAGATTTTTTTACTTCTTCATCTCGATCATCACGAGGAATGAATGTTAATGCGTCCTTGATAACATTTTGCAATTGTAATGTTGTTAATATTTGATTACCACTATGATATTTTGAAACAATAGCTGAAGCAATTTCTTCTGCATGAGGTTCGTCAGCGTTTTCAATCAACATCCCAATTATTTCATCCTTGGTCATTTCTCTTAGACGCTCAGCTGCAGTTATTCCTTTAGCTTGATTCATTCTTAAATCTAATGGACCATCTGTTTTAAATGAAAATCCTCTTTTTGGATTGTCGATCTGCATAGATGAAACGCCTAAATCAGCTAAAATAAAATCAAATGGACCCGATTCAAGTGCTAGATAATCAATATCTGCAAAATTCATATTTTTAATTGTTAAAATATCGGGACCAAATCCTAAACTCTCTAATCGTTTTTGAGTACGGGGTAATTCAATGGAATCAGTATCAAGTGCATAAAGGTGTCCTTTTTGATTTAGCTTTTTCAGAATTTCTGTTGAGTGACCTCCATAACCTAATGTAGCGTCTAGGCCTATCTGCCCAGGTTTTATTTGTAAAAACTCAAGAATTTCGTTGACACAGATTGGCCGGTGCATACCCGCAGGTGTATTTCCTTTTTGAATAACTCTATCAATTGTTTCGGCATATTTTTCTGGTTGCAACTCTTTATATTTAGCTTCAAAAGACTTTGGATGCGTACCCTTATATCGAATACGTCTTTTATGTTTTTCTTTTGTATTATCCATTATTGCATACCGCCTAATTTCCATATTTTCATTTATAGGAGTTCGAATATTATGATACCAAATACACAAATTAAATGCAAACCTCAAAAAAAGATCATTAATAAAAATATAAGGTGTCAATTCTTCAATATTAAAACCATCTTGTAACATAATCTAAATCATCCCATAATCTCATAAACTTGTATAAAATAAGTGTGGATTATGTTACAATAAACTTAAACAATAGTATAGGGGGTTTAGCACATGTGGTGGGAAAGTTTGATCTCTTTTCAACAGGTTATGTTTGTTATTGCTGTTGCAGCTAGTGCTGTGATGGTTATTTTCATCGTTTTAATGTTTATTGGAATGGATGGCTCCGATTTTGATGGTATTGATTCTCCTGATATGGATGTTGATATTATCAATGATGAACCTTTCAGTTCTGTTGGTGGGATGAAAATTCTCACGGTAAGAGGTTTTCTAGCATTTCTAAGTATCGGAGGATGGGCAGCATTCTTAGTTGCGAATATTTTATCACTCTTTTGGTCGTCACTTATTGGGGTGGTTTCTGGACTCATCGCAGCTTATCTAGTTTCTTTAGCTTTCAAAGCGGTTTATAAACTAGAGTCTGCGGGTAATCTAGATTATGAAAATGCGATAGGAAAAATTGGAACAGTTTATATACGCATACCTAAAGCAAAAAGTGGTAAAGGTAAGGTAACTCTAACAATGCAAGAACGATTTATCGAAGTAGAGGCAGTTACCGAACAGGATCAAGATATCATGCCGAAAACAGAAGTTGAAGTTGTTGATATCGTAGACACAACAATATTAGTTGTTAAATCAAAATAAAAAATAAGGAGAAATACAGATGGAAAACATTATTTTAGTATCATGGGCAGCTATAGTAGGACCAATCGTAACGGTTCTTATAATCTTTTTTTCAGTGCTTGCCTTTGTCGTTACAAGAATCAGAAAGTGTCCTTCGGACAAAATTTTAGTTGTTTATGGTAAGGTTGGTAACAATGTTGATGGAACACATAAATCAGCATTATGTATGCATGGAGGAACTAAATTTATTGTTCCATTTATTCAAGCATATCAATTCTTAGACTTAACCCCTATGTCTATTCAAGTTGATTTAACTAATGCACTTTCAAGACAAAATATTCGTATTGATGTGCCATCAAGATTTACAGTTGGTATTTCAATTGAAGCAGGAGTTATGCAAAATGCAGCTGAAAGATTATTGGGCTTAAAGATGACCGAAATCCAAGAATTAGCCAAAGATATCATTTTTGGTCAATTGCGTTTAGTCATTGCAACAATGGATATCGAAGAAATCAATACCAATAGAGATAAATTTCTTGAAGCAGTTTCGGACAATGTTGAAACTGAATTAAAGAAAATCGGTTTAAGATTAATCAACGTGAATGTCACAGACATCAATGATGAATCGGGATATATTGAAGCTTTAGGTAAAGAAGCAGCAGCAAAAGCAATTAATGATGCAAAGAAAACTGTTGCTGAAAAGAATAGAGATGGTTCTATTGGTGAAGCAAATGCGCATCGTGATCAAAGAATTCAAGTTGCATTAGCTAATTCGAAAGCAATTGAAGGTGAAAATAAATCATTAGGAGATATTTCTCAGACAAATGCTACACGTAGAGAAATTGAAGCTGAATCACTCAGAAGAGCAATGGTTGCAGAAAAAGTTGCAGCAGCAAAAGCACTTGAAGATTCCTATCTTGCAGAACAAACCGCAGAACTAGCGCGTGCTACACGTGAAAAAGCTACTCAGGAAGCAGACATCATCGTTAAAGCTGAAATTGATAAGCAAAAGATTGTTATCGCAGCTGAAGCAGTTGCTGAAGAAACAAGAAGACATGCAAGAGGTGAAGCGGATGCAATATTTGCTAAATTAGATGCTGAAGCTCGTGGTAGTCTTGAAATTCTAACGAAACAAGCAGAAGGCTTTAAACAAATTGTTAAAGCTGCTGGAGATAATCCAGATGCAGCTGTTAAGATGTTAATTGCGGATAAGCTTGAAATGTTAGTTAAAATCCAAGTTGAAGCAATCAAAAATCTTAAATTTGATAAAATCACTGTTTGGGATAGTGGATCAAAAGATGGTTCATCATCGACAGCAAATTTCGCTTCAAATTTAATGAAATCAATTCCTCCAATGAAAGAACTGTTTGATATGGCAGGACTTGAATTACCTAAATATTTAGGCACTGATATTAAAGAAAAAAAAGAAACAATGAAGACTGAAGAAGTCAAAACTGAAGAAGTTAAGAAGAAAGAAGTAAAAGCTAAATAAGAAAATGAAAGTTAAATATTGCATAAAAAAACCTTAGAATAAGTATCTAAGGTTTTTATTTTATTTCTTATGCCCAACTTCTAATTTATATAATTCTTCTGTAGCAAAATGGAATTTAGTAACTGAATATTCTTGATTTATCGGATACAAGTAGTATGTATCTTCACTGGTTGAAAAACTGAGTCCATCGCCTCTACCAAAATAATCATATTCTATATGAACTCCAAAATTAGCAATGACAGGCTTTTCAACTTTAAGATTTTCTCCAATCAATTTAAATCCATTTTTATTATGGGTTAATGTTCCTTTGCCTATTCGGTAATAACCTGTACTATTGGGTAACATATCAATATTGACTTCTAATTCAACGTTATAATCATTATTTAGAATTTGGTTTCTTACTTGTTCGCGTTCCCATTCGAACCAGTCAGGGATATGTGAGAATATCGTTTTACCTTTGGTATTAGAAAGCCTTCCTAATTCATCCATTTCATATGTTTCAGAACAAGCCTTACACCATAATTTATTATCCTTACTTGCCATTTGATGTTCAGTTTTACAATGAGGACACATATAAAGAGGTTTGTGAAGGTTTTCCGCTCTAAAGGGCTCTGTTATCTTGATTTTTTCTTGAACTTGATGGGCATATTCATCATACTTAAAGACTTCTCTAATTCTTTTATTGATTTCAGCAACACTTAATTTACTAATTTCATCTTGAGTTATTATCTGTGTGATATCTGTTGATGTGTGAATTTTTCTTGGTCTAAGATTCCAAACAGGTTGTCTTAAATGATGACCATGAGAAATGATAGCAGCTACAGGATGATTCATCAACTTAATTAATTTTCCCAAACTATCAGGAAGCATTGATGTAGTTCCTACAAGTGAGTATCTTGCCTCAGGATATATTTGACAAACTGTCTTATTAACAACAAGACTATGTTTGATTTGTCTGAGTAATTCGTTATCACTAACAAATTTGCGTTTCATGAAACAGCCAACATTGCGCATAATATTTTCTCTACCAATAAATCCATCAACAGCTACAATGTAACTAGATCTTCTAGGAAATACAGCTCTTGTTGCAACTTTAAAATCTAGAAAACTATTGTGGCTACATAATAAAATATAGGGACCCTTAAGTCCTTTCATATTATGTTTTCTGATGAATGAATGAACAGCAAAAGTTTCAGGAAAAGCTAGGATCCATGCCAATAACTGTAAATACCATTTTGGTCTAATAGGCATTTTTTTCATATCAAATCGTGGCATAGCTTTTACTTCATCTACACTTTTATATACAATATCAGTTATTTTCATATCTAATATCCTTTCCGATATAATTGTTAATTTATTATAGCATAAATAATCATAAGACAAAATGTAGTATCTCCACAAAAAGCTTTTTAAGTTCAAAATATGATAAACTAAAAAAGAGTAATAATAGTTCTCAAAATATCGTGATATGGAGAATAATCATGAAGTGGAATGAGATAAGAAAAGACATCATTAATCGCTGTCAATTAGTTGTAGCGCCCGATACTACCAAACAAATACGGCATATTGCAAAGCAAAGTAAAAATGATATTATGCAATTATCATTAGAAGAGGTATTTTTATTAGCTGAATCATTTTTAAAAATGAAGAATCAATACTATATAATCATTGCATATCAAATACTTGATTATAAACATGAAGACTTTACAATAGAAACGTATGATATATTTGAGAAATTTGTTTTAAATTATGTTTCTGATTGGTGGGATTGCGATGATTTTATGACGCATGCATTTACAAAATTGTTGCTAAAATTTCCAAACATTCTTCAAAAAATTGATTCATTGACAACTCATGAAAGGTTTGCAGTCAGAAGATGTGCCCCAGTATTGCTCGTTATTCCTGCAAGAAAAGGATTATTAGATATCAATGAAATCTTTCGTATTTGTGATCTGGTATTTTATGATAAACATTACTTGGTTCAAAAAGGATATGGTTGGCTCTTAAAAGAAGCTAGTAAAAAATATCAATCAGATGTCGTTAAATATCTCGAAAAAAACATTGACATTATGCCAAGAACAGCATTCCGTTATGCGTTAGAGAAACTACCCGAAAATGAAAGAAAGCGATTAATGCATAAACTGACATAGATATTTTAAACAATCAAAATAATAAAGGAGAAGTAAATGTCAACGTCAAAAAACTTTGCTGACTATATTATTGATCAATTAAGTGATATAGATGGGATATTCATAAAAAATATGTTTGGTGAATATGGGCTGTTTTTATCTGGTAAAATGGTTGGAGTATTATGTGATGATAATCTATTTATTAAACCAACTGAAGCAGGTAAAAAACTGTTGGGAGATGTTATCTATGCCCCCCCTTATAAAGGCGCTAAACCATATTTTCTCATTGATGATACTGATAATCGTTTTTTCTTAAAGGAACTCATTGTCAAAACAGAACAAGCCCTTCCATTGCCTAAAAAGAAAAAGGTTAAGTTGTAACATTAAACACATAAAATAGTTTTCGATAAAAAAAAGGATGATGACTTTGGGTCATTATCCTTTTTATAATTTATTTCTTTTTTAATCTAAATTTAATTAAGCAATTACATAAACGATTGTGTTTGCTAAAGTAATTAATGTGAAGAATAAAGTATTAAAGAAGACTGATGTCCAAATGTTGCCAGTTTTTTGTGAGAATCTTCTTGAAATAATACCTGCAACTGAAAGTGTTGGAACTAAGCCTACACAAAGGATTGCAGAAAGTGAGAATGATGGGAATGCTGCTGCGCCTGTGTTATAGAGAACCCAGTAATTATAAACGAGGAATAAAACAACTGGACCAGCTAATAAGAAGGCTGCAAATATATCAGCTAACCAACCCTTCATATTTCTAGTATTAACATGAACACTAATTGCACCTGCAAAATAATAAATGAAGATGATTGGCATATATCTTAGTGCTGCAACAAATTGACTAGAATTGAATATTTGAATTGCATAAGTATAGAATCTGAAGTCTACTAAGAATACCCATCCAATAATAGCAACAAACAATAGAATGCCAATAGTAATAGCAATTGCTGTTAATAAGCTTGCGCCCACTTGGACTGGAGTTGCTTTAAGACCATAAGGATTTTCTACATCATCACCAAGATTTAATACTGGTGCTGCAATGAAAGTAACTAATAAAATTAAACCAGCGCTACATAGTGCCCAGTAGAAAATAGTGTTAACTGAAGAAGCTCCCCAATAATTAGAATCAGACAAAATTTGAGTATTTTGTAATAACCAACGGAAAGCTAAAGCAACAAAGATAATTGTTACAGAACCTACAGATACTTTTTGAGCAACTTGTAATAGTTCTTTATTATCTTTAGAAACTAGAGCAGCAATCCAAACTGCGATTGCAACTACAACTGCACCTGCCATGACATAATATAAAGCTTCGCCAAGTTGAAGCAAACCATCTGTTGCTCGATCCATGAAAGTAGGAATATAGAAAGCACTTAACAAGGATGCGATTGTAATAACAAGGAATTTCAAATATTTCTTTTCTTTGGACATTGGAACAACTGGTCCGCCGATTGTTAAATCCTTAGCGTTAGCTTTGTTGAATACTGGTAAACTTGTCAATAGTGCAAATGCTGGGAAAATCATTACAAATAAAGCAACTAATGAAACAAGTGTGAAAGCTTCTTTTAACCACCAAGTTTGAGTAGTACTACCAGTTGCAATGCCATGAGATTCAAGCGTGCCTAGGTTATACATATCGAACTGTTGTTGAAACGCAACTTTGAAGAAACTAATTGTATCTTTACCTGATTCTAATGACCAAGTATTTTGTGGATGGGTTTCATCAGGTGTAAAAATTACTCTGTATCCACCATCTTTGACATAATATACACCAGCTTCAGCATCCCCGGAAGTAGTTCTACCTAGGAAAGTTAAACCTACTGGATCTGCTGTATAATCCTTATAAATGACCGAACCAGTTCCCGCTGGCGAATCATTATCAAAGAAGAATTGGTCATAGTGTGCAGCAATGACTCCGCTACTTCTTGGGCCAAAATAACTTGTAGGATCAGCAACGAAAATATATCGGAAATCTGCACCAACTGATAATGAAGTTGCAATCTTACGATATCCATTGACAGCAAAATCCATTTCATCAAAGATAACTGCATATTCAGCGGAGAATCCACCCATTGAGTGTCCACTAACACCAATCATACCGTTTCCAGCAGCATCTTTTAAGACATAATCTTGGTCATACATGTATTGTGCAGCATCATATAATGATTTTGCATAGAAACTAAATGGAGCCGACATTTTTGATGAATCACCATGATCATACATATCGATAGCCAATACAACATAACCTCTCCTAGATAATTCGATTGCTCCGATTTCTTGCATTTCTTTGTTATTCAAGTAACCGTGAGTAAGAATTACCGCTGGAGCTGGATTTTCATCATCTACACTACGAGGCATGTAGAGATAACCCGCTAATTCACCATTTTCAGTTTCAAAAGTAATTGCTGATACTTTTACTGAAAAGAATGAAGATTGAACCATTGCAGCAAAGAAGCTAGAAACAACAATGACAATAAGTAATCCGATAAGCAACTTTACTGGCGTTAATCCATTTTTAAACATTTTTTCTCCTCTCATTTTCCTTTTTATTTTTATATAATTTCTTATATATAAATTCCTCTAAGACAAGATTCAAAACTCTATTAAAAATAATTGAGTCATAGCAAATAAAAAAGCATATTCAAAATATCTAATGTATTTCGGCTTTGCTCTATGACTCTTAGCGCGTTCATTAACTTTATTTTATTATACACCGTGATTTATAATGTGTCAATATTACTTATGTGAAAAGTTATGGAAGTACAATATATTATTTAATTTTATATTTTTGTTAATAAAAAAAACAGATTCTTATTTATTATTCGTAAGAAGTCTGTTTTAATTAAATAAATTTACTTTTATTGAATTTGACCTTTCATCATTTTAGATATCATTTTAATAGCTCTTTTCGGACTTATTTTATACATAAAATGCATCATCTTAGAATCTTTGCCAGCGAAAACTTGGAACTTATTCTTTTCCATACCGGAAATAATAATTTCAGCAGCCTTATTAGGTGCTAACATTTTCATAGAAGGTTGCTTTCCATCCGTGGGTACGCTAACTACGGTATTTGAATTTTTAGCAATATCTGTTTCAACTGCACCAGGAAATACGACAGTTACATTTACATTTGTATCAAGTAATTCAGCGTATAAACCTTCTGTTAATAATTTAACTGCAGCTTTAGATGCTCCATATATTGTTTGACCTGGAAATGGGAAAAATCCACCCATGCTAGATACGTTAACTATATGTCCTTCGGGTCTTTCTAAAAGATGTGGTAAGAATGTCTTGATCATGTTTAGTGGACCATAAAAATTAACATTCATAACTAAATTTATTTTTGAATAATCTAAATCATTAACCTTAATAAAAGGTTGAATGATTCCTGCATTATTAATCAGTCCATCGACATGTTTATGTTTCTTAATAATTTCATCAAAAGCTTTCTGAATCATTTCTTGACTTGTTATGTCACAAATATGTATTGAGAGATTTTTGTTATTCTCTGATGCTTTAAGAGTATCCTCTAATCGTTCTTTGTTCATATCTAGCCCAGCTACATGTGCACCTTTTTTAAGTAAATTTAAAACAAGTTCTTTTCCTATACCACCACCTGCACCTGTCACAACGATGACTTTATCATTTACTTTCATTGATGAAACCTCCTTTATTAAATCTATTAATTCTTATACTCATTATAATCTTATGCAATAGTATAATCAATAACCATGATTTTTACTGTATATTTTTATAGATCTAAGATAAATCGCAGACATATTCATATAAAAACAGTACTATTAATTTACACGGTCAGTTTAGATCCTAATGAGCACATAATCATTTGTTGTGATATAATTTTATTAATAAGAAGGATACAATTAATTATAGGAATTAATCATTTGAGAAAACTAAGTAATTTGTTAAGAGAGTAGAAAAAGACCAATTAAAACATATGAGTGAAAGCTAAGAAAAGGGGAAGACTATGGATTGGATAGTAAGAGTAGAAAACTTAGTGAAAAGTTATGGTGATGTAGAAGCAGTAAGAGATATCTCTTTTACAATCAAAAGAGGAAGCTTATTTGCTTTTCTGGGTCCAAACGGTGCTGGGAAATCAACGACAATAAATATTATGACAACACTTTTAGATGCCAATAGTGGAAAAGTCTATCTTAATGATCAAACAGATGAAGATTATTTCAGAAACAAAATAGGTGTTGTTTTTCAGGGGAATGTATTAGATGATTTTTTAACTGTTAAAGAAAATCTTTTGTATAGAGGTTCATTATATCAAGGAAAAAAATCAGAGGTAAAACAGAGATATGAAGAACTAAAAGAGTATCTTCATTTGGAAGAGTTTGAAAATCAGAGATTCAGTACTCTATCAGGTGGTCAAAAAAGAAGAGCAGAAATTGCGCGTGCACTTTTTGCCAATCCCGAAATTTTATTATTAGATGAACCTACAACTGGTCTAGACCCAGAAACAAGACAAGTTGTTTGGAGAGTAATTGATGATCTTAAAAAGAAACAGGGATTAACCATCTTTTTAACAACCCACTATATGGAAGAAGCTGCAAATGCAGACCACGTTATTATTATAAATAAAGGAAAAATAGTTGCACAAGGAACGCCTGCTGAGCTCAAGGACGAATTTAGCTATGACAGACTAAGAATTGTACCTATCAATAGAGAAAAACTGCTTAAAACCTTAAATGATCTAAATCGAGAATACGAAAAAGTTGCTGATCAATACATTATTCAAGTCAATGATCCAAAGGATTCAATCGGTTTGATTGAAGTCTTAAAAGATAATATTAAACAATATGAAGTTTTAATGGGAACAATGGATGATGTATTTATCAATGTCATCGGAGGTGAAAATCATGTTTGATTTGACCTCATTAATTAAAAGACATATTTTAAATTTCTTAAGAGATAAAACGGCTGTATTCTTTTCATTCTTATCGGTGATCATTTTACTTGCACTTTATTTTCTTTTTATTGGTAGACAGTATACAGATGGTTCACAATTAGCTTTTTTAAGTCCTGAACTAAAAACATATTTAACAGCAGGAATTATGATGGGAGGAATACTTATCATCAATACTGCATCATTATCTTTAGGGATGATGGGTAATCTGATTACTGATTTGGTTCAAAGAAAACTAGATGGTTTTTTGGTTACACCAGTCAAGCGCTATAAAATCATTTTAAGTTATTATATTGCCGCAATTATAGTTACTTCAGTGCTTTCATTGTTTATGTGGTTTTTAACATTCCTATATGTTGGATTGTTTTCAGGATATTGGTATTCTGCTGAAGCGTTTATATATACATCACTTTTAGTTGTTTTCTTTACTTTTATTTCTTCAACATTGATGATTTACTTAACCACACTCATAAAATCTATCAATGCATTTGGTGGATTATCTGGAACTTTAGGAACTTTGATTGGTTTCACGAGTGGAATCTATATTCCTTTATTTGTCTTAGGTAAGACAATGACAAAAGTTGCTTCAGTGATTCCCTTTACACATATGGCAATTATTCTTAAAAGGGTCTTATTAAAAGAACCTTATGAAATCTTAGCGCAAACACTTCCACCTGATGCAATGACAGAATTAGATATCTATTATGGAACACGCGAAATTGGTGTTCTAGGTATGGATGTTTCAATGTGGATCATCATGGTTTTCACAATTGGGATTGCTTTTGTATTATTGTTTTTTGCCTATCGAAGAATGAATAAGAAGATGGGAAATTAATTAAAAATATAAAGACTAAGGATAGATGAGACATCTATTCTTTTTTTATTGACTGACAAGTGGTAAAATAGGATTACTGAAATATAAATAATATTCATTTTTGGAGGATTACAATGAAATTGAGTTCATATTTAAAGCCAAAATCAATGATCTACACAGGGTCTTATTCACATATTGAAACAATTATTAGACATTGGGAATATGATGAAAAAACTGTAGAAGAGGTTGAAACATTAGATATTACACCTAATAAAAAGCACTATTTTCAAATTGTAGGTTTAGCTGATGTTGAAAAAATTCAGGAAGTTAAAAAACATTTATCAATTGATCCACTCATCATGGAAGATATCTTCAACGTTAATCAGCGTAATAAATTAGAGCTTAAGGAAGACTATTTATTCGGTACTTTTTCATATGCATACACAGAAAATGGGCAAATTACCAAAGATTATATGAGTATTCTCATGCTTCCGAATATCATTCTATCTTTTCATGAAACCAATCCGATTTTTTTAGATGATTTAAGATTTTTATTTAAAGATCATAAAGAACTTAGAGAATTACCTACAGACTATCTTTTCTTTCAAATTATGGATATTATTACTGATAACCAATTAGAGGTATTTGATACGCTTGATGTTGCAATCAATGATTTTGAAGCACAGATACTAGAAACAAAAAATATTGAACAAGAATCTTTTTATTTGATTAGAAAACAAATGCTTCAATTAAAAAACAATGTTTCTCCTATTTATGAACAATTAGAAAAAGTTCTATTTAAAAAGAATGCATTATTTAGTAATGTAACAACAACTTATTTTGAAGACTTAAAAGATCATCTGCAAAGATTAGATAGTAGAATTAATCAAAGTCGTGAAATGATTCATCAACTTTTAGATCTTCATATCAATAATCAAGGTAATAAAATGAATAAAATTATGGCAACACTCACTTTATTTTCAGCTATATTTATTCCTTTATCATTTTTAACTGGATTCTTTGGTATGAATTTTATCCATTTTGGATTATTGCAGTATGATAATGCACTCATTGTTTTTGGTTCTGTATGTGTGATTATTGCTTTAGGAATGATTCTCTTTTTTAAGAGAAAAAAGTGGTTGTAAAGTATTTAAAATATATGGGAAATTATGCAATTAAGTATAAGTCAATATATAGTATTCATGTTAACAAATGCTCACAAAACCATTATTGTATTTTGAGGTGAAAAATGGCTAAAATTTATTATGTTGAAGATGATAAAGCAATCAAATTTGTTATAGAAAAAACAATTGATCATGCGGGATTAAGTGGTCGAGGATTTCAACATGTCGAAGCATTTTTAAAAGCTTTTTATTTAAGTAAACCAGATATGGTTTTACTTGACGCTCTATGTCCTGAAATATCTGGATTAGATATATTAAAGGAGATTAGAAAGACTGATAAAACAACACCAATTATGATGATATCATCTTTACAAAGCGAAATGGACAAGGTTATTGCTCTTGATATGGGAGCGGATGATTACATAACAAAACCGTTTGGTGTTTTAGAGTTAACATCACGAATTCAAGCAAAATTAAGAAAGAGTATTGCTGAAAAAATCTATCAGATGGGGAATGTTTCAATTGATGATAAAAAACATTTATGTCTAATAATTAATCAAGAAACTTACTTGACTAATAAAGAATACGCAATCTTAAAACTCTTACTTAAAAATAATGGTGAAGTTGTTTCCAAAGAAACTATTTTTAAAGATGTATGGGAAACAGATTTTATTGGAGTGACGCGCACACTTGATATGCATATTAAATCTTTACGCAATAAACTAAAAAATAATCATGCGACAATTGAAATAAAAACTGTGCGTGGTATAGGATATCAAGTTGTATAAAAAAAAAAATAAAAAAATAAACATTAAGTAAAAAACAAAGGACGAAAGTTTCGTCCTTTGTTTTTTAAATGGCAGGGATATCAGGATTTGAACCCGAACTAACGGTTTTGGAGACCGCTGTGCTACCATTGACACCATATCCCTAAGCGCATTTATAAGTATAGCATAACAAATTCATAAATTGCAATCTATATAGGAAAAAAGGATAGAAATTATTTCCTATCCTTACCATTATCCTTATCTTTATATTCGATATCTTTAAATATTGGTTCAGCATCTACAACTTGAGTTCCATTTTTTCTAATGCCATAATTTCGCGTTTTATAACGTTCTCTTACAGCTTTATGGAAGAATAATAAGTATGTTATTAATGCTACAATTAATACATAAATACCCATTGTGCGCCATATGACCCAATTGTATGGACGTAAATCACCATGATCGGTATTCAAATTATAAGTTAAGATTTCTGATTCCGTAGGAACATTATCAGCAAATTGTGCTCTAAGTCTATAATCGTCTACATTAATTACAAGTGCACCATCTTTATTGAACGCACTTTCATCTGTAGGTACTGTTGTTGCTAAAAATAGCGGGGAATCATTATAAACAAAATCTTTATTCTCATCAATAGAACCATCTGAATAAGAAACTTCAATTCTTATCAAATTTGCTAGTATATCAGTATCAGGAATTTTTAAATAATCATCAGCATCAAATAAGAATAAAACAGGCACATTATAATAAGCAAATGGTTGCGAAGGATCAAAGAAGATACTTCCGGTGTTTGTTAACTCCTCATCAACTAAAAGCGTGTTTTCATCCAACTCAACAGTAATCTTAATGATTGGGTCATCAATTGGATAACCGTTTTCTACAATGTTTACATTGTTCACATAAATCATAAAACCATCATAATAGGTTTTATTAGATACGATACCTACTCCATATGCTCGTACGTTGATTTGATAATCACCGTCGTTATTTATATATTCATATAAAGGTGGAGATTCTCTATAATAATCAATTCCCATTAATGTATTGATTCCGTTAAGGTAAACCGTTTCATCATTTACATATTCACTCACGTTTTCTGTGTAGTATTCTTGTAATTTTGAATAATAAGCATAACTGTAAATTTGCAGCGATAAAAGGGATATGACCATCACATACAACATTCGTCCGACCCATTTAAGCATAATATCACACCTTTCTTGAATAGAATACAAGAAAACGAGTGATTTCACAACTAAAAGAGCAAAAATTACATAATTTTCCTTTACAATGAAGAAAATTATTGTATAATAATACATGCGCTATCATATGGCGGTTGTGGCGAAGTGGTTAACGCATCGGATTGTGGTTCCGACACGCGAGGGTTCGATTCCCTTCAGCCGCCCCATTTTTTATGAGATAGGCCCATAGCCAAGGGGTAAGGCAAGGGACTTTGACTCCCTCATTCGTTGGTTCAAATCCAGCTGGGCCTGCCAATTCAATATTTAAAGCTAGTTCTATGATGTAGGGCTATAGCCAAGTGGTAAGGCAAATGGCTCTGACCCATTTATCGTTGGTTCAAATCCAGCTAGCCCTGCCATTAGATTTTCAAAACCTTATACAGTAAGCACTCGTTGACCAAATATACGCATAAGCGATATTGTGTCCTCAACTCAATTATACGCATAAGCGATATTAGAGTCAACACCAAAATGAAAAGGAGTGTTATTTTATGGTTATCAAATTGAAAGAGGCTAGAAAAAGAAAGCAACTTACGCAACGAGATATAGCTGAAGTTTTAGAGGTATCACAAAGTAATGTATCGAACTATGAAAAAGGCAATTATAATTTAAGTTCTGAACAAATTGTTAAGCTTGTAAAAGTGCTTGAATGTAGTGCAGATTATTTATTAGGATTGATTGATGATGAGCCTAAAAAAGCAATTATAAAAAACCACATGAAGAAAGACTAGGCCAGCGCCTAGTCTTTTTATTTATTTCGATAAGGGGGATAGTATGAAAAAAATAAGCGATTTAATGATCAACATGATACCAGATAACAAGATAAATGAAAAAGTTCAAGTTCTTCATGGAATACTGAACAAAGAATGTAAAAATATGAACGATTATTTTTACAAAGAATTATCACATTTTGCTAAAGTTAATATTTATATTGAAATTGAAACGTTAACTAAAACGTTAGTATATTCATTGCGCTTGAAAGATGGTTTTTTTATCAATTCAATTTATCTACAGGCAGTTCTTGACAATTTCATTGAAATGTATCCTGATTCAGCAGAGAGAATAGCATATGTTCAATTTAAAATCGACTCTTTGCAAGAAGAAAAACAGCGTATTAAAATGAAGGAAAAAAAGGAAAGAGACAAGCAAACTTTAATAAGATTGCAAATAAGAGAGCTTAGAAGAAGAATTAGTAACATTGAAACTATTATCAAATCACAAATAACAATGAAAGAGCCTAGTGAGTAACTAGACTTTTTTTACTTATACTAAACTGCCATGGGCCAATTTGCCCCAGGATCTCCCGTGATTCACCTATTTTTGTTTAGCTATGACTAAACTATCAATATCAAGTTCTTTTTTCACGCTGCCAAAAGTTCGAGCATAAGCAGCTTGCAGCCGGTTCTGTGTAATGTGAGTATAAATTTGAGTGGTTGCTATGTTCTCATGGCCTAATAATTGCTGCAGTATAAAAATGTCCATACCGTTGTTATAAGAGAGAGTCGCAAATGTATGTCTAAACATGTGAGCGTGTAGCATAGATATGCCAAGCTCTTTTTTTAATTTGTCAATGAGATATTTCAAATCACGAGCAAGAACTACCCTATTTTTTAGTGAGTTATAAAGCAACTCTTTTCTAGCTGGGCCATGCTGCAGCATACGAACTATAAAAAACTCTGATAAGCTAGTGAAGAAAATCAATCGCTCTTTTTTTGTCTTTGTCGTTGTAAGTAAAATTGCATGTCTATCGACGTCAATATTTTTGATTTCAATGTTCATGAGCTCGTTTGACCTTATGCCTGTTTCAAGCATGAGCATTATCATTGTTTGATAGAGCAAGTTATTTCCTATGCTGCTATCTAGTGTAGCTACATAGTTCATTATCACTTTTAATTCGTTTTGCTCAATGATATCAAACCGGCGCTTTCCCTCTTTTAGCTTTTTGAATGACTCCAAATATTCAAACTCAATTTCATTAAAACGATAAGCTTGTTTGAAAAGCAGTAGCAATTTGTTTATGGTTTTATTACCACACTTGAGTTTTAAGGCTGAAATTATACGGTTTAAGCCGTTTTTATCAATTTCAAGCGTGTCATGTAATCCTAGCTCATTCAAAAGCTTAAGAATACGCTTTATCTTTGAGCGCTCATAGTCGCAAGTCCCTGCTGCCTTGTGAATAAGACTATTTTCATAATACTGTTGGAACATTACATTTAGATCCATTTTTTTGTTTCCCCTTTCAAACAAAAAAGCCGGTAGCATATTTCAAAATGAAAGTTGCCTGACCAGCTTATAGTTTTTTAGCGAGTTTCGGTTTTCATTTAGTATGAGACCCCGGCACTCTCTTATGTTACTTTGCAGGGCTCAAAATATGAGCTCCCACAATAGCTTTTTTTGTTTTTTGTTTCATTGTAACATGATAAGAAATATATTTCAACTAATCCAACACTTAATTTTTTTCTTTAGTTATTACATGACAGAACTTAAAGAATAAGATTAACAAAAACCAAAATAAAACCGATATAAAATATAGTGTTTTCATGATATGACAACCTTGTCACATTTACTATTTTTCATTTGATTAACCTATTAAAATATTCTTTTCAGGAATGTAATGTTTCTTGTTATACTGATTAATCATAACTCTTAAAGCTTTATTGCTTTGCAGCATTAAGAATGACTCATCATATAAGCAAACCTTTTTAAGTTGCTGCACTAAATATTTTTTTACTGATTGATCGTCCGGCTTTGTCTTTCTCTTTTTAGGTTCTTTTCTAAATGTTGAAATAGTTATAATATCGGTTAAAACATCTGCATATTCATTCATAAATGAGCCACCTGTTCTTTCCATTTATCCAATAATTTATGCTGGTAAGGAAATATGACTTCATTAATTCTCTCGATTGAACTTTTTATAATATCAAAGTATCTACACATCTCAGAGACAATTTGATGTCTAATAAAAAGTTTATCTTGGGCATGTTCAGCTGGAATATTTACTCCTATAATATGAACGCCCATAAAGTCTAAATCAATCATCAACTTTTTAAATCCTTTTATTTTAGTGAAGTCTTGAATATTAACTACTTTAATTGCTAAAACAATATTTTGTGAAGTGCCATATAATTTATTTCCTAAAATCAAATCCGATTTGATTTCTAAAAGTAAATATTCTAATTCTAATTTCGTCATAACTATATTTACATTGTTATTCATGATTGAACCTCATTAAATGTTTCATTATAACTACTGTTTCCTCGAGGATTTTTATTAATACGTTGTGTAGGAGTAAGTTCTGTATAAGTAAGTATTATATTTGTTGCATCATTTTTAGATAATTTGTATTCAAAATTGATATATGTGTGTTGAACATTTTTTCCTGTATTACTTGCAAGCCAAGCGATTAATCTTTCATAAGCTTGTCTTTTAGATGTCGCATTGATTATTATCTCTTTTTTTTCTTTAATCCTTTCTAACATAAAATCATATTTTGAAATACAACTTTTAATTTCTTTATACTCGATAAATGTTATTTCATATTTGTAAAAATTATTTAATTTTATTTTTTTCATTTTTAAATCCTTTCCGCTCACTTTCTTTATGAGCTTAAATATCTAGCATGCATGTCCTCAAGTTGAGAGGACTCTTAACAAAATAATATAAATAATTTTTTCTTTTGTAAGACTTGGGAAATGAGGAAAATGAATAAAGGATGTACACAATATATGTATATATAAATATATACAATATTCACTTTTGGTTTTTCTTAAAGACATCATATATTTTTCATTATTTAGCCCCTTGAAGCACCGTATGAGCAATCGAAATTTCAAATGCTGGGTTATCTATCGTTTGTTTTCTTGTAGCTCGCTCAACTTTCTCCCTTTCATGATATTTTCTTTTACATATAACATGATTGATTTCACCCTTTGTGAATCCACCATAATTTGACAATAAAAAATCAAGAGTTTTTTGTTCATCAAAATAAAATATTTCCTCATAAGCAAAAGCATATATTGCATTCGCACCTAGGTAGCCCCAAAAGTTTATTTCTCCTATTAGTATTTTTCTAGCTCTTTCATAGTCAATATTAACTGGTTTTAGAAAATCTTTTAGGTTTCTATTCTTGGACCTATTTTCATTATCTATTGCACTCATAACTTTATTGTGATAGTTCCAAAAGTTTCTAATAAGTTCAGTTGCATTTCTTTTGTTCATAATCAACCTCTTTCATATTGTTTGATATTTTCTTGCACAATTTTCTTGATGAGTCACTAACTCTAAATTGAATATCGTATTGTTTCTTTTTTTTCTAGAAACATGGTCTATACTTAAACCTAGTTCTCTTAAGCTTGTTGCACCTTTTGGAATGCGAGTTCCGTTTTTATCTCCAAACAATTCAACAACTTTTATATGAGTAAATACGTTATTTGTTTTGCCTTTATAACTCAAGCTGGCTCGATAATAACCACTGCTATTTTTAAACTGCTTAATTATTTTTTTATGTTTAATTGAATACCAGCGGCCTAAATTACTTATTAAATACTTTTCATCAAATGGCAGCCATAGCTCACCTTGTTTTTTTCTTATGCCTTTAGTTGATATTTTCATATGCTTTCAACTCCATGCACAGATTGCTTTTTAACCAGGGCGATTTGATACATGAAACGTGAGTTTGAAAACACATCTCTATTCAAAATCAAATATTCTTGCTTGTATAAAACAATCGTTTGACCTTGAATATAATAATCGTTAGTAATGTATCTTAATTTTGCACTCTTTTTCATGACTTAGCCCTCACACCTATTTTTTTGTATAAATCATCAAGTGCATTGTCAATTTCAGGCTCAATCTGAACAGGTTTAAAAAAATTGATCAACTTATCATTCCAGCACGCATTCTCAAGCCAATTTATGCAGTCAGGTATATAACGGCCACTCTCACGCTGCCATTGCTCGCTCTGCATGTGTTCATCAACTGCATTAAGCATGATATCGAGTGTTTTTTTGTCAAGTTGATTTTCATTAAACCAATTAAGAGCTTTTTGGCCTTTTGTCTTTTTTGGGTATAAAGTCCAAAATGTATTAAAGAATGAATTATTAGTAGGAAAAGAAAACTTATTTTTTTTATTATTGTCTACACCCCCCTTTTTTTTAGTGTGTGTTAACTCTAAATCTATATCTAAATCTATATCTAAATCTTTCTCTAACTCTAACTCTATGTTACTTTTTGTTACATCAGCGTTACATTGTAACAATTTTGTCTTTTCATCAAGTTTATTTCTATGCCTTCTTACACGTTCAGCACTAGGCGATTCACTCGCTATCATAGCTTTAACATTGTTCATATAGATTGTTTTATTATCTTCAAGCTGCACAAGCTCAAGCGATTTAAAAGCAGTCATGGCCGCTCTAACAATATCAATGTTTGTATTTGTAACAACAGCTAACATTTTTTCATCATAAGGTATCAAAGCATTTAATCTTAATGAGCCCTCATTCTCAACACTTTTTAATAATAATTTTAAATAGAATAATACATAGTTTGGACCGTTTTCTTGTGACTCTAATATTTTGATTTCTTCTTTATCAAAAAAATTATTCACAAGCTTGAGCCAATAATATTTTTTTGCCATTTTAGGCACAACCTTTCTTTTTATTTTTTTAAAACTAGATGCAGCTCTCGAAAAAACTAAAAGCGACTTAAGAGAGCATACCGAGTCATAGTTTGCCGCCTAGACCCAATACACTCTTTTAAATCGCTTTAGAGTTATGGCGGCAACCACATTATTAAATTGATAAAACGCTATGATATCACCTCAATTCGTTTTTTACATTTCATAGGGAGAATAGGCTGCAATCGAATAGAAAAGGTCTTTTGCAGCCTAGCAAGTACCCAATGAACGAAAAAGCACTCGACTTTTTGCGAGTGCTTACTGTATAGGGCTTTGACTCCCTCATCGTTGGTTCAAATCCAGCTGGGCCTGCCATTTTAATAAATAAGCTCTACAGATAGGGCTATAGCCAAGGGGTAAGGCAAATGGCTCTGACCCATTGATCGTTGGTTCAAATCCAGCTAGCCCTGCCACAAACGTATAAATAGGAACATTTGTTTCTATTTTTTTATTTTCAAGTAAATTTTAGTTCATTCCTCTAGTATAAAGTAGGAGGAAAGATAATGAAAAAGATAGCATTACTGATATTAATGATTTGTATGACATTATTGTTTCAAGAATTAACTGTCCGTGCTGAAGGAGAAGAACAATATCCTTTAGGTAAAAACTATTTAGACTTAAGTAATTTAATTATGAAATCTGATGATTCACATTGCGCTTATACAGAAAATCCCATATTTGTTAAGGGTAATCATGAATACACGATTGTTCTCGACTTTGATTTTTTGGGTCAGCACAGTGATTGGTTAGGTGATATTTATTTGAGTATTGAAGAAATACCATCGTATGATACTTATGATTTTTTGATGTTAGGTGATTACGTAAATGAAAGAGCATATATTGAATTTATACCAAATGATGATTATGTATTTTTAACGAGTCTACCCATGATACCAACGGGTTATAATGCAATTATGTATGAGGGTTCATATGCTGATTTTTCTGGATTTGAACCATTTATTGATCCAAATGAAACAATGAGTTATCAAGGTGTTCTACCAATTGATTATGATGAACCGATGACTTTGGCACAAATCGAATCTTATATTCATGCAGAAGATCCATACGGTAATCCAATTGGAATTACTGTAGAAACAGATGATTATTCGAATAGTACAATGCTTCCTGGAAATTATGAGATGATATTTATGACCAGCTTTAACCAGATTATAAAAACTTATCATCTGGAAGTTAGAGTATTTGATTCTAGTTCACCAATTATAGTTGATCCGGGGATAATTTCTATACCATTAAGTGAAAAAATATTATTAGATGACATCTTGCAAACGATTTCGGTTTCAGATAATGTTGATTCAATGAGCGCAAATGATTTGGTTGTCATAGAAGATACTTATTCTGTAGCAAACTCAGTTGGGTCGTATAATATTACTGTAGAAGCGGAAGATTCCAGCTTAAATGTAACATCATTATCAATTCGAGTCGATTTGGTAGATATGAATGGGCCAACAATTATTGGTCCAGAAGCGCTTTATCTCTATACAATAGATTTACCTTTATCTAATCAAGAAATCAGGGAATATTTTACAATTATTGATGATGTTGATGGAACTAATGTTTCTGTCCAATTTATAAATGATACCTATCAGCAAACACAAGAACCAGGCGTTTATGGTGTTACAATCAAAGCCTTTGACACACTTGCAAATAGCAAAACAAGAAATATAACAATTCATGTCATCGAAAATAGAGGACCAGTATTTAGTACTGATGAAATTATCTTAAGTATTGATGCTGCAAATTTGATGACTGATGAAGATCTAATTGAATGGTTCACTAACCATACGCTTTCTTTGGGGCATGATATTTCTAGTGTGAGTATCCTTTATAATGAGTATGAGAATCATTCAAAAGAGGAAGGCAATTATTATGTTTATATGAATTATGAATTGAATGGTGAAACACAAACTTCTAGAATTAGAGTTGATGTACAAAATGCAAATGATCAAAAGTCATTATTACCATATCTTGCTATTGGAATTCCAGCAATTGTTGGAATTACAACACTTTTGATTCTTGTCAGAAAAAAATAATTGAAGTTTCAAAAAAGAATTGACTCTAACTAAAAAAAAGGGTATAATTCTTTTTGCGCGGGTATGGCGAAATTGGCAGACGCACTAGACTTAGGATCTAGCGCCGCAAGGCGTGCAGGTTCAACTCCTGTTACCCGCACCAAAATTAAACAAAAGACGACTAAGTCGTTTTTTTATTTGAGGGTTCATTTTTAGAACTTATATAATAAGATGTGAAAATATAAAAAGCCCTTAAAATCTTACTGAAAATGATGTATAATGAAAATGTTGAATTAAACCAATGATTAGGAGGGATTGAATGTTAGAAGTTGGAACGAAAATCAAAGACTTCAGCTTGATTGATGCCTATGGAAAAAAACATCAATTATCCGATTATCGGGGTAAAAAGGTTGTCATCTATTTTTATCCAAAAGATGATACACCTGGATGTACGACTCAAGCATGCGCCTTTAGAGATGCCTATGATGGCTTTAAATCAAAAGACATTACAGTTATAGGTATTAGTAAAGATTCACCGAAAAGTCATGAAAAATTCATTAAGAAATATGACTTACCTTTTCTTCTTTTAAGTGATGAAAGCTTAGATGTTATTAAATACTTTGGTGTTTATGTGGAAAAGAGCATGTACGGTAAAAAGTATATGGGTGTGAGTCGATCAACATTTGTATTAGATGAATCAGGAATTATTACACAAGTTTTTGAAAAGGCATCTCCTAGCGAGAATGCAGACGATATATTAAAGTTTCTTAAATAAGGATTACTCGGGAGGTATTATTAATGGTAGCAAAAAAAGTGATTAAATCTATGGATGGTAATGAGGCTGCAGCATATTGCTCTTATGCATTTACTGAACTAGCTGGAATTTATCCAATTACTCCATCCTCACCAATGGCTCAATACGTTGACCTTTGGGCTTCAGAAGGCAAAAAGAACTTATTCGGAATGCCTGTGAAAGTAGTAGAAATGCAAAGTGAAGCAGGTGCTGCTGGAACTGTTCACGGTTCGTTACAGATGGGTGTTTTAACAACCACCTATACAGCATCTCAGGGACTTTTATTGAAGTTACCTAATATGTATAAGATTTCAGGTCAATTGTTGCCTGGTGTCATTCACGTTGCTGCACGTAGTATTGCAGCACAAGCATTATCAATTTTTGGTGATCACCAAGATGTGATGGCTGCACGGCAAACAGGATTTGCAATGTTGGCTTCAACAGGTGTTCAATGTGCGATGGATTTAGCAGGTATTGCTCATTTATCAGCAATCAAAACTAGTGTTCCATTCCTTCATTTCTTTGATGGATTTAGAACATCTCATGAAGTTCAATCAATCGAAGTACTTGACTACGAATTATTTGATCGTCTATTAGATAGAGAAGCAGTTGCTAAATTCAGATCAAAGGGATTAAACCCAGCACATCCAGTAACACGTGGTAGTGCTCAAAGTGATGATGTTTATTTCCAAACAAGAACGCTTCAAGCATCTCATTATGCGAGTGTTCCTGATGTTGTTAATGAATATATGGCTGAAATCTCTAAAGCTACAGGAAGACCTTATGCGCCATTTGTTTATTATGGCGACAAGGATGCAACCGATGTCATCATTGCGATGGGATCAGTTGTAGAAACCGCTCAACAAACAGTTGATTATTTAATTGGACAAGGTAAGAAAGTTGGATTGTTATCAGTTCATCTATATCGTCCTTTCAGTGCTGAATACTTCTTAAGTGCAATGCCTAAGACAGTGAAAAGAGTATCTGTATTAGATAGAACAATTGAACAAGGAGCAACCGGTGATCCTTTATATCTTGATATTAAATCAGTTTATTATGGACAGGAAAATCACCCAGTTATTTTAGGTGGTCGCTATGGCTTATCATCTAAGGATACAACGCCTGCAATGATTTTAGCAGTCTTTGAAAATATGACTGGTGAACAAAAAGATCAATTTGCAATTGGTATTGAAGATGATGTCACATTTACATCACTTAAATATGTAGCAAATAATGAAATTACTGATAAAGATACAACCGAACTTTTATTCTTTGGATTAGGTTCTGATGGTACGGTTGGCGCGACTAAAAATATTACTAAGATTATTGGAGATCATACATCTTTATTTTCTCAAGCATATGCATCTTATGATTCTAAAAAAGCTGGTGGCGTTACCAGAATGCATGTACGGTTTTCAAAGAATCCAATTAAATCAACATATTTAGTCAATTATCCTCATTTTGTATCTTGTTCTGTTGATTCTTATTTAACTAAATATGATATGTTGAAGGGTCTTAGACAAGGTGGGACATTCCTACTGAACACGCAAACTTCAAAAGAAGATATAGAAAATCTTTTACCTAATAAAGTAAAACGCCAACTTGCTCAAAAGAAAGCTAAATTCTATATCATTAATGCTGTTGATTTAGCTTATGAAATTGGATTGGGCAGAAGAATTAATACAATTATGCAATCTGCATTTTTTAAGTTAAATGATCATTTATTAAATGCTGATGATGCCAATAAGTATATGAAACAGTATTCCGAAAAAACTTATGGTAGAAAAGGCGAAGCGATTGTTCAATTAAATGCACAAGCAATTGATGCAGGTTATATTAACCTTGTTCAAATTGATGTTAATCCTGATTGGGCTGTATTAATTGATGCAGTTGATGCTGATAAGAGTAATCGTCCTGATTATGTGAGAAAGATTGCAGATATTGTAAATGCAATTGAAGGAGATTCACTTCCTGTATCCGCATTCCTAGGTTACGAAGATGCGCATATGGAAAATGGTTCAACGGCATATGAAAAACGTGGTGTTGCAAATTATGTTCCTGAATGGAGATCTGAAAACTGTATACAATGTAATCAATGTGTATTCGCTTGTCCTCATGCAGTAATTCGTTCATTCTTAGTTGATGAAAATGAAGTTGAACATGCACCAGATAGTGCTAAATTATTAGATGCTAAAGGTAAGAATATGGATGGTATGAAGTTCACCATTCAAGTATCAGCTTTAGATTGTACAGAATGTGGTGTTTGTGTTCAAGTCTGTCCAACACCTAATAAATCATTAGCGATGGTTCCAATCGGAGATGAACTTGCTAAAAATTCACAACAAACCGCTGATTATTTCTTTAATGAAGTTACATATAAGGATTTAGGATTTGATAGCCCTAAAAATCTTGCTTTCCATCAACCTTTATTTGAATTTTCTGGAGCATGTGCTGGATGTGGAGAAACACCTTACATTAAAGCATTAACTCAACTTTACGGTGATCACATGGTCATTGCTAATGCTACGGGATGCTCATCAATTTATGGTGCTTCATTCCCAGCAACACCTTATACAACCAATGCAGAAGGATTTGGTCCAGCATGGGCAAATTCACTTTTCGAAGATAATGCTGAATTTGGATTTGGTATGAGAATTGCATACGAAACAATGAGAGATAGAGTTCAAACTTTATTAGTAGATCATCTTGATGAAATGCCAAAAGCTCTAAAAGCTCTTGCAGAAGAATGGATTGCTAATCGTAAGGACGCTGTAGTAACAAGAAAGATTAATGCTGAATTAATTTCTGAACTTGAAAAAGTTAAGAAACCATATGCAAAAGAATTACTCGATGTTAAGGATTACTTTGTGAAAATTTCACAATGGATTCTTGGTGGAGATGGTTGGGCATATGATATTGGATTTGGCGGTATAGATCATGTTATTGCTAACAGTGAAGATGTTAATATTCTTGTCTTAGATACTGAAGTTTATTCTAATACAGGTGGACAATCTTCTAAATCTGCTCCATCAGGATCAATTGCTAAGTTTACCGCTGCAGGTAAACCAGGCAAGAAGAAGGATTTAGGTGCGATTGCAATGAGCTATGGACATGTCTATGTTGCTCAAATCTCACATGGTGCTTCTTCGGCTCAATTATTAAAAGCACTTAAAGAAGCTGAAAGTTATGAAGGACCATCAATTGTTATTGCTTATTCACCTTGTATTGAACATGGTATTAAAGGTGGTTTAACAAATTCATTCTCACAAGCTAAACTTGCTACGAAGTGTGGTTATTGGCCAACATATCGTTTTGATCCAAGAAGAGAACTTGAAGGTTTAAACCCATTCCAACTCGATTCAAAAGCACCTGTTTGGGATACTTATCATGATTATCTATTGAGTGAAGCAAGATATGCGCAATTGGCTCAGATTAATCCAGATCATGCCGCAGAACTCCTAGATAAGAATCTAAAAGATGCAAAAAGAAGATGGACAATGTATCAAAGATATGCAGCAATGGATTATTCACTAACCGAAGAAGAAAAATAGGAAAAAGTGAAATAATTTATAAGATTAATATTTAAAGGCTTGGTTTCTCTGCAATGAAACAAGCCTTTTTGTTTTAAAGGTAGTTATTAAAATAAAAAAACACTTGACACGGTATATAAATAGTACTATTATAGTAATAATACCGTTTTAGAAAAGGGGATTTTCATGAGAAAAATGTTGTTTATTATAGTTATACTTGTTGTCTTACTTTCTTCTTGTTCAAAAACTGTTGAAGAGACTTTTACTGTCACGTTTGACAGTAATGGTGGAAGTGCAGTTTCAAGTCAAGAGATTACAAGTGGTGAATTCATTATTGAGCCAAGTGATCCAACTTTGGTTGGTTATGTTTTAGAATATTGGCATCTAAATGAAAGCGAACAAGCTTATGTGTTTTCAACACCAGTTACAGCAGACTTGACACTTATTGCAAAGTGGGAGCGAGATCCAAATTATGTGCTAACTGATCAAGAAAAGCTTGACGAAGATATTGCTAGTGTTGAAGATGAAATGTTTGTCAGTTCCTATGAACTTGAATTGCCTTTGAGAGGTACGCTTCATAATAGTACAATCAAATGGACAAGCACTTCAGAATATATTTCTAGTTCTGGTTTTATCTTACCTGTTCGTTTAAATGATGATGTTACTACTGGACAGATTCAAGGCGAGTTTTCATTAAACGGAATTAAAGAAACACGCACATATGATATAAGTTTATCCCATATGGAACAAGTAGAAATTGCAACGACGAGAGTAGTTCCATTTACCAATTTGACGACAGAATACACCGTTGAGGATGCTGATGTCAATCTTTATTTCGAACAAGATGGATATGTGCCCTACATTAAAATTGTCGATTTCTTTAGTTTATTAGAAGGTTTTATTGATCCTGATGTAGAATTTACATTTACTAAAGGTGAAGGCACATTAGAAATATTTTATCAATACTATGATGAAGACTATGATGAAACATATGACTTGATTGTAACCTTTGATACGAACTATAATACAATAACAACCAATGATCCTGGATTCTATTGGGCATATGTTTCTACTATAGAAACTAATCATTGGCGTCATATCGAACATGATTCAGATAATCCAGATGCAAGTTTTGTTGAAGGAGAAAATATTATTTATGATTTAGATGACTACAGTATGGATATGGCAATGTACGATGATGAAGTCCTTATACCTTATTACATCGCGAATCAATTGTTTGCTAGTCCGGGTTATTATAATGTATATTACAACTATGAAGGATTATTTGGTGTCTATTTTGTTCCTGAAGCTGGTGGTAAAGAATATAGAACGATTAAGCGGAGTGAAATGAATGATACAGATATTCCTGCTGACTTATTAGTGCACACATTTAATATGATGGCTTTTGACCTTGACAACTTTTATGGATTAAAAGACATCATGGAAATTGATACATATTATGAGTTATTATTTGATCAAAAAGAAAAATTATTAAATAGTGATCCAGAAGATTTCGAATATGCTATTCGTGATGTATTATTGAAACAAATTGATGATCCACACACAAGTTATGGCTATCCGTCTTATTTCAATCGCTTAACATGGAGCGGTCCTGAAATAAATTCATTAACTTTCTATGGCACTAGATTTCAAGCGTGGTATTACGATGGATATATAGATGTAGATGATGCTATAGGAGAAAAGTGGGGTATAAATTCCGATGGTGGATGGAACGCATATTCACCTAATAGACCAAATTATTGGTTCTTAGATGATGTATCAGTTCTCTTATCGTTAGATGACTTTAATTCAGCTGATATAGAAGAAAGTGCTTCCTATGATGCAAGTCTTGCAGAAAGTGTTTTAAAGCTTGATGATTCAAGTAGTGTTTTACCAGTGATTGGTAGTGGATCTAAATTCTTTTTCTATAATAATAGTACCGAAACAAATAATCATCTTGAAATACTAGCTAAAGGATTGGATGCATCTTATGTAGATACATATGCTGCTGCATTGATTGCTCTTGGATATGAATATAAATTAGAAACAACAACAGCAGAAAACAAGCTTAATGGTTATTACCAGATTTCAGTTCCTAGTGAAGATGATTCTTTAGTTGATGTTTTTTATATGGTTCAAATTGCTTTTGATGAAGATTTAGGATTGTTTTATGTGGGTATTATTGACAAAATACCAGATGATTTTGGATCTTCATGGCCATTTTATGTTGATATATTTGATACTGTATATTCAGATAGCGCAGTCTATATGGAAATGATGTTCGATCAAATCTTAGCCATTGCACCAGATTTAGAAAATGTTATGCTCGACTTATCATGGAATACTGGAGGTTGGAACACCGCACTATTTCGGGTTGTAGGATTTATTACAGATGAACCATTCAGAACGACTGAAATTAGTCGTGATACAGGAGGATCTTCTAGTCGTTATGTCATTATCGATGGGGTTCCTAACTACAGCAACTTAAATTGGGCATTACTCGTTACACCAGTTACATATAGTGCAGGTAATGAAATGGCAACGATTTTTAAGGAAAATGATTTAGGATCAATTATTGGTAAAAAATCAGGCGGCGGTGCTTGTTCAGTCACACCAATACTACTTCCAAATGGTACTGCATTTATTATGAGCAGTAACAATATGAATGGTTATCGAGAGGGTACTGGTACTGAAGAAAATCCATTTGTCTACTATGACAATGAATTTGGTGTTGAACCAGATTATCCTATTAACATAGATTTAATCTATGATATAAATACCCTTTTACAAGTTTTCCCAGAAAATGAATAAATATTGATGTTATTGCTACAAAATTTAAAGAAATATACACAAACAGATAAAAATAGAAAGTATTTTTACCAATAAATTTGAGACTAGTTGTTTATTTTCAAAATTTTGTGGTATAATAATATAAACAATTTTTAAGAGAAAAGGAGAGAAAAAAAATGAAATTTCCCAAAAAAGTGCTTTTCGTATTTACACTCATTTTAGCAAGCATTGTGTTATTTGCTTGTGAAAAAGAAGAGCTACCACCGGTAGTTGTTGAAGATACAACTGCCCCAGTATTTTCTGGTGTTTCAGATGTTGCTATTGCATTCGCGTCAACGTTTGATCCATTAGCTGGTGTATCTGCTACTGATAATGTTGATAACAACGTTACAAGTAGTATTGTAGTTACAGAAAACAACGTAGACACCAGTGTTTCAGGTGCATATTATGTTGCATATTCTGTTTCAGATGCTGCTGGAAATGAGGCAACTGCTGAACGTAATGTCACAGTTAATCCTAGCCCAGAGTTAGCGCAATACCTTAGTGGTGTCGATTTATCAAAATTAGGACCACTTGAAAAAGGTAAATTATTTGCTGCTGCTGAACGTTACCTATTAGAAAATGTATATGCAGGTGTTCCTCTATATACAAGTGCAGCTAGAGTTTTATTCTCTGATAGAGTACAATTATTCAGCGAAACTTATAATGGTGTTATGGGATTCGGTACATCATTCTCACAATTCACTGAAGATGATTCAAATGTTATTATGTATGGTTCAACATATGGTAATGTTGGAGAATATACATGGAGATCTTCATACAGCACAGACCCAACAACTTTGAATCCATGGAATTCTGATGACTCAGCTACATCTGATTTTGCTGACTTATTCCAAGGCGGATTGTACAATTTCTTCTTTGATTCAACTAAGACTGGTTATGAAATTTTACCAGAATTAGCTTCTGAACAACCAATTCCAGTTAATCCAATTACCATTAATGGTAAAGAATATGCTAAAGTTTGGCAAATTCCTTTAAGAGATGATCTTACATGGGTTTTCCATCCTGATACAGATACTTCAGGATTACCTACTGGTTTTGAAACATTAGATGCTAGTGACTATCTATGGACATGGAAATATGCTTTAGATAACGATTGGTTTAGAGCTAGAACTGGTGGCGGAGACTTTGTGAGCCAAGGTATCAAGAATGCTGCTGAATATCTAGACGGTTCTGTCGCTTGGAGTGAAGTTGGTCTTCGTATGGCTGACGGCGAAACAAACGTTCTTGAATTAGAATATACTACTGCTAAATCCCAATTTGAAATTAAATATGGATTTGCTGGTGGTGTCTTAACTCCAATCTGTGAAGAATTATACACAGAACTTGGTGGTGTTGATGGAGATTTTGCTACTGGTCCAGAAACTGTTTCATCAAGTGGTAGATACTATTTTGACCAATGGACTCCAGGACAATTATTAACATTCAAGAAGAACGATGCACATCCAGATAGCGATATGTATCATTACACTGGTTATCAATACACATATCTAGAAGGCACAGAATTAATTTTCGAAGAATTCATTAATGGAAAACTCGAAAGTGCTTCATTACCTGCTGCTGAATTAGATAATTATGCTTCTGACCCACGTGTTAAAGTATCACCAGATGCTACTACATGGAGATTACAAATGAATCTATTTGGTACTACAGACGCAAGAGATGCTTATATTCAAGCAAATCCTGGTGTTGGTCTAGATGAAAACTTTGTACCAGAACCAATTCTACAATACTTAGAAATGAGACAAGCTTTGATGTTTGGTTTCGATAGATATCATGCTGCTGTTGAAGTTGTTGGTACATATTTACCAGCATTCACACTATTTACATCTACTTACTTCTTAGATGGTGAATCTGGATTATCAGTAAGAGGATTCCCAGAAGGACAAGCAATTGTTGATGACTTTGGTGGTGGATCTAGTGGTTACTTCCCAGATGCTGCACGTGCATTATTTGGACAAGCAGTCGCTAAGGGTATTGCTGATGGTTATTACACTAAGGGTACTATTACAAACTATTCAGTTATTGAATTAGTATTAACGTATGCATCAAGTGGTAACACCAATGCGCAAGCAATGGTTGCTAGCCTTGAAGAACAATACGAAGCATTATTAGTTGATTATACTAACTTTGTTAAAGTTGATATCGTCGTTAATGATGTTCAGTTCCCTGGTAACTATTATGATTACATGATGGTTGCTAACACAGATATTGGTATTGGTGGTATTAGTGGTTCATTATTAGATGCTCCAAGTTTCTTGGATGTATTCTGTGATGATAACCGTGGTGGATTTACTCTTAACTGGGGTATTGATACAACTACTGCAAATATCGAAGTTACTTATATTAACCTTGACGGTGTTGAAGTTACTGAAACTTGGGGCTATAACGCACTCGTTGAAGCTCTTGTAGGTAAGGTTTATGTTAGAGATGGTATTGAACAGCTTGCTTGGGATAATGTTGATGATTTAATTAATGCTTATCTTGACATGAATGGTGAAGTCATTGATTCTAAGACTACAACTGGCGCTGCTGATTTAGTACAATACATTTTAGGCGATGATCTTGCAACATTAGCTACTGACGCTCAAGTTGATTCAATGGAAGCGTATATCGTAACTAATGGATCTGGAAACAACGCTTTATATGTTATTGCTGTCGACAACAGAAAATATGAATTAGTTGAATTAATTGGATTAGCAACTACTCCAGATGCAGCAATTGAAGCAGATTCAGGTTATGGCTTAGTCGCACCTGCAGTATTATTAGCTACTGATGCTGACGTTGCAGCAAATGCATACATTGCAGATAGTTATGGTTTCACAACTATTGCTGAAGCAGCTGAAGAAGGCGGAGCACCACTCGAATTCACAGAAATTTACGCTTGTGATTGGGATGGTTGGTCCGACGCTTATGTAGTACTTCACATTGGTGATTACTATGTTGGTTGGTATTGGCTATAAAAAATTCTTAATTGATTAAAATTAATTAAAAATTAATAAGTGTATTTGGGGAGCCATAAATTGATTTTCTCATGGCCCCCTTATTATGCTCTAATATCAAATTCACATGCTATTATATTTATATAAAAATATGGAATAATAGCATGTGAATTATGATATAATATAAAAAAAGCAAGGAAGAGATGAAATGACAAAATATATAATTCAAAGAGTAATTTGGATATTCATTATCTTATTCGTAACACTTACAATAACATTTGTGTTACTGAAACTAGCTCCTGAATATCCACCTACAAAAAACGAAGAAAAAGATATCTGGTTGGAAAAACAGGTTTTCGATGGTTACTATACTTCGGAATATTATGATCGAAACGATCCCGAAGAAGTTGCTAAGGTAAATGAAATTCGTGATACGAATCCTAATATTAACACAACTGTTTTTATCGTTGAACCTGTCAGAGATAGTAATGTATTAAAGGTATTCTATAGAGTTCCTATAGCAACTCAATATACGAGGTGGCTTGGCCATGTTCTTTCAGATTGGGATTGGGGAACCTCTACCAAGATAAGAGTGAATTATCCAGCATTTAAGATTATTGCAGAAAAAATGCCGTTAACATTTTCTTTAAATATTGCAACATTATTATTTTATTTACCATTTGGTTTTGCATTTGGTATTATAGCTGCTCTAAAAAAAGATACTATGGTAGATAATATGATGCAATTAGGCATTATGTTGTTTTTATCTGTTCCAGCGCTTATATTTATATTGTTATTGATTATAATATTTAGTTATGAAATGAATGGATTCCTACCTTCGCGATTCCCCTTGATTGATATACAAACAAATGCCGAGATAGCCCAGGGATATATCATTCCTGTGGTTGCACAAGGATTGCCGGCTATCGCGGGATTAACAAGACTGCTGCGTGCTGAATTATCAGAAGTTCTAACCTCTGAATTTGTTTTATTAGCAAAAACAAAGGGATTAAGTCATACTCAAGCTGTCTTAAGACACGCAATTAGAAATTCATTAGTACCTATGGTCCCAATCATAATCGGTTCTTTTGCTGGTTTATTAGGGGGCTCGTTTATTATGGAAAAAGTTTATGGTATACCCGGCGTAGGTCGTGTTACTTTACAAGCGTTAGCACAAAATCAGTATGATTATAATGTCATTATGTCTTCAACTGCCTTTTATGGTATTATTGGCTTAACTGCGGTACTTATTGTTGACTTATCATATGGTTTAATTGACCCACAAATTAGAATGGGGGCGAAAAAATAATGGCAAAAGAATATTCTAAAGATAGATTTGTTTTGGTTCAAAAAGATGAAAAATTAGCAGATAAAGCATTAAAAACAAAACAGTTAACTTACTTTCAAGATGCAATGCTAAGATTTTCTAAAAATAAATACAATGTTATTGCTACTGTCATTTTGTCAATTATGATTTTGCTTTCAATTTTTGTTCCAATTTTCACACCTGCAAGACTTTATGCTCAGACAAACTCAACATTGAAGACATTGCCACCTAGAATACCTATTATTGAGAAATTAGGTATACTTGATGGAACCAGAGAATATAAAAACCAACCTATCGATCATACAACAATTGATCCAGAGACTGGTTTGGGATATCCTACAGGTAGATTCCAAGTTGATTTTATTTTCATGGATACGCTAACTAATCAAGATGTTATAGGCACTGAAAGAAGTGTAGAGTATGTTGGCGGAACAAATGAACTGTTTGTGGATTTTGAAAAAACATCCTATGGTTTTGCTGCTGCAAATATGGAAGTTAATGATGATGATCCAGAAAATGTAGTTATCACTTATAGTGGATACTTATTCTTTGCTGGAACTACAATTGAAGTTGATATTAATGAGATGCAAACAAATGGAGCTTTAAAAGTTTATTATTCGCCAACTCCTTTTGGTGACCAAGTTGATTCTTATGATGAGTTGACTTTGTTAGCTACAATTGAAAATGCAGGAGTGACTGTAATTGATCCATTTGAAAATATTCCAGTTAACACTGCAGGTTATCTTGTATTCAAACATGAACTTCCAGAACCAAGTCAGGAAGGTAATTCATATATTTCACTTAATTCTGTAGTGATTAAAAATGGCGATACCGTAGTAGCGGATTTATCTGGTTACTATTTAGCAAGATTACCAATTTTCATTATTGATCCAGATACAGAAAATGGACGTTTTGCTAGAAAAGATGCAGTTGTCACTTGGGCAACATTTAGATATGATTCCTATGGTGCATTATTTAGAGATAGAGATGAAACGATAGGTGAGAGTGATTATCTTCAAATTTTAGTTGATAATCCAGGTATGGAAGAATCAATTATTCCTGATCCAATTAATCCAAACGCATGGACATTTGGTGAAGATTATCCATTGATTAGTGTAAAAAATGTTATCACTAATATTGTACCTGGTACTAGTATTTCAAATACAAATTATTTTGTCGTTAAAGATGGCGCATATGCGTTAGACTTTGAGAAAGTTCCATATTTTCTCTTTGGAACTGATGTATTCGGAAAAGATCTATTTACATTAATTTGGCTTGGGCTAAGAACATCATTGCTTTTAGGATTTCTATCCGCATTAGTTAACATTGTTCTTGGTGTTATTTGGGGAGCAACAAGCGCTTATTATGGCGGTCAAGTTGATATTTTAATGGAAAGATTCTTGGATATTTGGGGAAGTTTCCCGCAAATAACCATGATTGGTATTATTACTGTTTTAATTGGACCGGGGTTCCTAGCTCTATTCATCTTTGTTGTTTATGATGGTTGGATTGGCGCTGCCAAAGTAACTAGATTCCAATTTTATCGATATAAAGGTCGAGAATATGTCTTAGCAGCAAGAATTCTTGGTGCTTCAGATAGACGTATTATATTTAAACATATTCTTCCAAATGCTTTAGGAACAATTGTTACAAGAGTGGTTTTAAGTATTCCTTCTGTTATTTTCCTAGAAGTGAATTTATCGTATCTCGGATTTGGTATTGGTAATGGACAAGAATTAATTTTAGGTCCAATTAAATTGACCGGTACATCTATTGGTGTCATTTTAAATGATGGGCAACAACAAATATTTTCTGGTAACTTATGGCTCATTATATATCCAACAATTGTTGTTTCAATCTTAATGATAACATTCAACATGTTTGGTAATGCACTACGTGATGCATTAAATCCACAGTTAAGAGGTAATTCATAATGAGTAAAGAAAAAATATTAGAGGTTAATAACTTAGCCATATCTTTTAAAACGCCTAACGGTTTAGTTAAGGCAGTTAGAAATATCTCTTTTGATTTATATAAAGGAGAAACGCTAGCTATTGTTGGAGAGTCAGGTTCAGGTAAATCTGTTACCAACAGAGCAATTATGGGAATTTTAGCTGGTAATGGTATTATCGATGATGGTGAAATTTTATATCGTAACCAAGATTTAGCTAAACTATCAGAAGAAAATTTTCACAAAATTAGAGGTAGTAAAATAGGGATGATCTTCCAGGATCCTTTATCAAGCTTAAACCCAATTATGAGGATTGGTAAGCAAATAACAGAAGCTATGCTTGTGAATGGGAACCGTTTCAAAAGTCGTTTTAGAGACTTATACCATGTAGAATTTCATAACTATTTAAACGTGGAAACTAGAATAAAATTAATTAAAAAAGAAGCTGGAATAAGAATATTTGGAATCACTAAAGATGATGAAATGCCTAGAGCAGATAAAAAAGCACTAATCAGTAAAATCAAACATGATTCTCATCGAATGATTTCAAAATTGAAAAAGGAGCTTCCTGATTTAAAGAAAAAATATTTGGCAGCTAAGAAGTTGGCAAAAATACAAATTAATACAGAAGTTAAAGAAGTAAAAACAGAAAGAAAAGAATCATTCTTAGAATTAGCAGAAGAAGTCAAGAGAAAAAAACAAGCAATGTCGCAAATTTCAAAATCATCTGACGGATACAAAAGTGCACATGAGGATTATGAAAAATCTTTAGATGCTAGAAGAAGTAATAGAGAATTATACAGACGTCGTTTTAAAGTGACTAAAAAGGAAGCTTATGAACGTGCAATTAAAATTATGCGTGAAGTTGGTATTCCTGAACCAGAAAAACGATTTACACAATATCCATTTCAATTTTCTGGTGGTATGAGACAACGTATCGTTATTGCTATAGCATTGACGGCAAGCCCTGAAATGCTTATCTGTGATGAACCAACTACAGCACTTGATGTTACAATTCAACAGCAAATTTTGGATCTTATTAAAGATATTAAAAAAGAACGTAATTTGTCTGTTATTTTCATTACGCATGATTTAGGTGTTGTTGCAAATATGGCAGATAGAGTCGCAGTTATGTATGCTGGTAAAATTGTTGAATATGGTGATGCTACCGATATTTTCTATGATCCTAGACATCCTTATACATGGGCGTTATTGTCAAGTGTTCCAGATTTGGATACAACAGAAAGATTGTTATCAATAGCTGGCACACCACCAGATATGTTATTTCCACCTAAGGGTGATGCCTTTGCAGATCGTAATCAATATGCAATGCAAATAGATTTTGAAGAAGAACCGCCTTTCTTTAAAATAAATGATCACCATTATGCAGCAACTTGGTTATTGCATCCAAATGCACCAAAAATAGAAATTCCTAAAATCATACAAGACAGAATTAACAAGTACAAAAAGGATGCTCGAAGTAGAGTGGATGATAAAACATCCGTAAAAAGTAAGACAAGAAGTGCAGGTGATGAAAATTGAGCGAAAACAGAGAAGAAATTCTAAGAGTTGAGGGGTTAAAACAATATTTTAAACTTGGCTCTGGACGAAATAAAATGCTTAATAAAGCCGTAGATGGTATATCATTTACCATATATAAAGGAGAAGTGTTCTCGTTAGTCGGAGAATCTGGTTGTGGTAAAACAACTACCGGTAGAACGATTATCAAGTTGTACGATTCAAGCGGTGGAGAAGTTTATTTTCATGGAACAAGAATTGTTAGTGATGTAGTTTCTGCTAAAAAAACACATAAAAAAAATAAAAAAATAGCTAAAGAAAAAATGAGATTAGCAGTAGAAGAACTTAAAACTTCAGCCACTGTTAAAGAACTGTTCGATGAAAAATTAAATGAAATAAAAACAAATTATCACGATGAAGTTGGAAAATCATTGGATGTTTTAAGATTGGCAAGAAGAGATAAAAAATTTGAAAGATTGACTGATGAAGATGCTGCAAGAGCAAAAAAAGATATCAAATCTTTTCCTGAATATAATGAAATCGTCAAAAAATATAATCTTGAAGATAATGAAATAAAAAGCAAAATTGAAGAATTGAGAAAAAGCAGTAAAAGAGCTAGAACTGATTTGGAAACTACATCTAAAGATGATAAAGAAGCTTATTTGGAAGCAAAAAAATTATCAAAAGATTTATCAAATGAAGCAAAAAAATTATCAAAAGAATTAAAACTCAACGTAATTAGAAAAAAACAAGATACCTCCAAATTTAAGTATAATATGATTCATAAAAATAGACTTTTAATGCGGAGAATGCAAATGATCTTCCAGGATCCTATTGCATCACTCAATCCAAGAATGACTGTAAAAGAAATTATTGCAGAAGGATTGAGAATCAATGGATATAAAAATGAAAAAGAAATTGATGATAGAGTAAAAGAAGCGCTTAAAACTGTAGGATTAGTCCCTGAACATGCAAGCCGTTATCCACATGAGTTTAGTGGTGGACAACGTCAACGTATTGGTATTGCACGTTCATTGATTGTTGAACCTTCATTTATAGTTGCTGATGAACCAATATCAGCCCTTGACGTTTCGATTAGAGCACAAGTTATCAATTTGTTAAATGAATTAAGAGAAGAAAAAGGCATTACGATTATGTTTATTGCACATGATCTATCTGTTGTTAAATATTTTAGTGATAGACTAGGCGTTATGTATTTTGGGAAAATCGTTGAAATTGGCGATAAAGAAAAGATTTTTCATCATCCCTTACACCCTTACACACTATCATTAATGGCATCAATTCCTTTACCAGATCCACTTTACGAACAACAAAGAGGAAAAGCACAAAGATATAATCCAAGCAAGCAACATGACTATTCCAAAGAGGGGCCTACATTAAGAGAAATTGAACCAGATCATTTTGTTTTATGCAATACAGAGGAATTTAATAAATATAAGGCGCAAATTAAGAAAAAATGAAATATGGTAGATTAGTTGTTATTTATTTATCAATATTAGTTCTTTCGTTTCTATTGCATTTACTCATGCACGGAATGAATTTTTCATATGCAAGTGTTTCTGATGCGGTATTTGTTACTGGCGTTGTTACTTTACTTCCATCTTTGGTTGCTATATCACAAGCATATCAAGTATTTCATGGGTTTAATTATGCTTTTAGAACATTTTGGTCAACTACATTTAGACAAACATATCCCAAATTCAGTGATTATAAAAAAGAAAAAAGTCATGAAGTGAAATCAACATTTTTCTTAGAAATGTTCATTGCTTCAGCAACATTTTCTGTTGTAGGTATTATCTTGGCTACGGTGTCAGCATCATGAATGATATTAAGGGTATTAATAGACAATTTTTTGTTGCACTCATTTCGTTTATTATTATTATTGTTGTTGCACTAGTCGGAACATTACTTGTAAATATTTATATTAAAAACCCTAATATCACATATCCTATCTATCTGACTGTATTACTTCTAATGATATTTATTTCTTCTCACTATAAAAACACATTTGATCAAATTGCAAATTTATCTTATATCATTAAAATTAGAAGTAATGAAGCTAAACCATTAGATATTCATAAATTAGTAAATCTGGATAATGTAAATCCCGTTTTTAAGAAATATGATTATTTACTATTCTTACAGGATAATGCATATAGTATTTATTATAAAGTCAATAAAGACCATATTAAAAAAATATTTAGACATTATATATTATCAATTATTGTTGTCCTACATAATAAAAATGCCGATTTCTATTTAGATAGAGTTGATAAGGAAATATATGAATTACGTGATCAACAATATAAAGAAAAAAGAAAAGTTGATCGACTTATCATAACTCAAATGAAAGAGATTAGTGATTTAAGTGATGCAACAAAAGAAACGATTAAGGAAATAGTTTTCATTAGAACAAATAGAATTGTTATATCAACAATTAATGTAGGATTATATAGACAAGCTCAAAAAGCAGTTATGCTATACTCTGATACTTATAGCCCAAGCTTATATTATAATTATCACATTGACGAAATAAAAAACATTATATAAAAATAATCAGTATTACCAAACTGCACCTTCTTATTTTGAACACATCGATAAAGTGTTTCATTAAGAATCATAGGTGCAGTTTTTTGTATCATAGAAGATGTCTTTGGGATATATATGTTTGATATATTTGTATTTAAGGGGCTTTATAAAGAGATAATGTTTGTGACTTCATATACGATGATTAAAGTGATTTCATCGAAAGTAAAATATAAAAAAACCTAACCTCTATAATTGATAAGGCTAGGTTTAAATTCATATATTTAATAAATATTATTTGTTTTCTAAGCTCACTTTTATGTATATCTTGATGAATAATAGAGCACTAATAATTAATGAGACAAATGAGGCTATTATTCTGTAACTTCCTCTATCCAGTCCTAGATAAACATTATTAATCACAAATAGACCAGCAAAGGATATAAATCCTAATATTGAAATGACCATTAACAATTTATAAGTACCCGAGAAAAAGGATTTAGTAACAGGAAGCCCTCTTGTTTTCATTAATTTAAAAGCCGGAATGATTGCAGCAACAACAAGCATGAATGCAAAGATTGAGATTGCCATTTCTATTGAACTGAAAATATCATAGACAAATGTGAATATATTGATTGTTAAAAATGAGGAGACAGTCAAAAGAATTAATAGACCAGGAATTGTGCCATCATATAAAAATACATCATAAGAGTGAGTTTTTTCTTCTTCAATTTCATAATGAGTTGATTGAATACAGAAAATTTCTAAGATAGCAATTTCCGCTAATAAGATCATCTCAGAATTAAAACCACCAAAAATTGTAGTAATATATGACAATGTTTTGTAATTCTTTGCAGAAAAATCAAAAATCAAATAAGGATTTCCATACAAAATATTATTTCTTATACTATCTGCAGTCTGTGAGATCAAAACATATTTATATAAATAGAGACTTGAGAAGTACAAGATGATTGTAAATAATCCCAAATATAAAAGAACCTGGAAAATTAATCTTGTTAGATTAACATTTGAGTTATTTTTCCATACAAGCAACATGATGAAAATAAATAAAAATACCAAGGTTTTCGTATAAATCAAGATATCAGGTAAACCCAATCCTTCTAGGACTGGGGATATAAAAATATTGGAAATAATAGTCGCAATATCAAAAATTAAAATAAACCCAATAAATATGGTTAACAGTGTGAATTTGTTATTTGTTTTTTTTAGCATCGAATGCCACCTACTCTTTTTAAGTATCGTATGTATAAATCTATTTTATGATATCATGAAGTAGATAAAATGTCTATGGATATAACACATAAAAAAAAAGAGACTTCTTGAGAAGACTTTGTTTTTAAGTAGCCATTTGTGATGAGCTTATTGTGGATGGCAGTCCAATTAAACTCACCAAAGCGAGGCGTGCGCAATCATTATTTTTTGGGAGAAAAATATTGATATGTAATCATCGTTAAATAAAAGGTAACTAGATTACAATTCTATTATAAATGAAAATTTATGAAAATCAATGATTATTTACATTAATTTTCATTGAAAACGTTTCCTATAAGGCTAAATTTATAATTTAGCATATGAATAGCATAATCATATGAATTGGTATATAATAAGTTTGGTAAATTCAAGGAGGTCTATATGGCAAAATTAGAAATAAAAAACCTTCACGTTGCAATTGAAGGAAAAGAAATATTAAAAGGTGTTAACTTAATTGTGAAATCTGGTGAAGTTCATGCGATTATGGGACCAAACGGAACTGGCAAATCAACACTTGCGAGTGCTCTTATGGGGCACCCAAAATATGAAATCACGCAAGGTGAAGCATATTTGGACGGAAAAAATATATTAGACATAGAAGTTGATGAAAGAGCTAGAGCTGGTTTATTTTTAGCAATGCAGTATCCCGCAGAAGTTCCTGGAGTTACAAATAGTGATTTTATGCGTCAAGCACTTAAGGCAACTTCAGGTAAAGATATAGGCTTATTTAACTTTGCACTTAGATATGAAAAAGCTATTGAAGATTTAAAAATGCGCGAAGATTTAGCACATCGTTATTTGAATGAAGGTTTTAGTGGGGGAGAAAGAAAAAGAAATGAAATTCTTCAACTTAAAGTTTTAAAACCTAAATTTGCAATTTTAGATGAAATTGATTCCGGATTGGATGTCGATGCACTAAAAATTGTTGGCGAAAATGTTAGTGATTTAGTTAATGAAGATTTTGGATGTATTTTAATTACACATTATCAACGAATTCTAGATTATATTACTCCAAACTTTGTTCATATCATGATAGATGGTGCCATTGTTTTAAGTGGTGGTTTAGAGTTGATTAAAAAAATCGATACAAATGGATATATGTGGATCAAAGATGAATTGGGAATTGATTTTGTTGTAGGCGAAGAATAATGAAGTCAATTGTCATAAAAAATCACGAAGTTATATCATCATTACCTAGAGATTTCATTTATAATAATCAACAATTAATCATACCCAAAAATATCCAATATCAAGATCCCATTTTGATTATAATTGAAGATGATAATAATGAATCACTTGATATTGTTGTCTCTGAAAATACAAGTATTAAAATAATTTTAGAATTAGCTAGTCGCGATCAAGAAGAGAATCACTATAAATTTGGTTTAATAGCTAAAGCAAATAGTCATGTAAAGTATTTGCTCATAAGCGAACTTGAAAGTAAAAAAGCAGTTATAGAACATTATTTTACAGCAGAACGTGATGCAAAATTAAATCTAATTGGCGGATATGTTAGTAATGTATTAGATGCGCAGATGCATGTTGATTTAGTTGGTAAAGGCGCAGAAGTAAAAATGCGCTCAATTGCTATATCATCTGATGATAATATTCAAAAAATAGATGTACTCATTACACATAAAGCTCCAGAAACATTAGGTGATATGACAAATATTGGTATTGCTAATAAAAGGGGTAAAATCGTTTTAAATGGCGTCGAAAAAATAGAGAAGGGAATGAAGCATGCAAATGCTTTCCAGACCTTAAAAGGTATCATTACATCCGATTTAGCAGTTGTTGAAGTCAATCCGATACTCTTGATTGATGAATATGATGTTAAAGCAGGTCATGGAGCTACTATTGGTAAGATTGCTGAGGATGCAATGTATTATTTGAGAAGTAGAGGATTAACAGAAGCTGAAGCAGAAAAATTGATTATTAATGGTTTCCTCCGCCCTGTCATTGACGAAATCGATGATGAGACACTCAAGGAAAGATTTGTGAATGTCGTTAATTCAAGAATATGATAAATGTAGAAAAGATTAGAAAAGATTTTTTAATTTATACTAAACAACCTAAACTTGCATATTTGGATTCTGCAGCATCTTCATTAAAAGTAAAATCGGTTATTGACGTAGTCGATTCTTATTACAATGAATTAGGAGTAAATGTGCACCGTGGCGCATATCAACTTGCACATGATGCAACAGAACTTTATGAAAATGCAAGAAAAACTGTTGCTGATTTTATTCATTCAAAAAGCGAAGAAATTATTTTCACACGTGGAACTACAACTTCTCTAAATATGATTGCAAGTGGATATCGTGAAATTCTTAAGCCAGGTGATGAAATAATCACAAGCGAGCTTGAGCATCATTCTTCGATAGTACCTTGGATGATTACTGCAAAAAGAACAGGTGCGGAACTTGTTTATATTCCTTTGACCAAAGAAGGAAGAATTACAGTTGAAGGTTTTAAATCTGTTTTAACAGAAAAAACGAAAATTGTTGCACTTACTCATGTTTCTAATGCACTTGGGTTTATGACACCAATTAAGGAAATTGCTAAGTTAGCACACGAAAAACAAGCAATTGTCATTTTGGATGCCGCTCAGTCGGCACCACACATGAAACTTGACGTTCAAAAATTAGATGTTGATTATCTCGCATTTTCGGGACATAAAATGTTTGGACCATCAGGCATTGGTGTTTTGTTTGGTAAAAAAGAATTATTAGATATTCTAGAACCTTTTGAATATGGTGGAGAAATGGTGGATGATGTGTATCAAGATCATGCAACTTGGAAAGAAACACCATTTAAACATGAAGCCGGAACTCCAATTATCGGTGGTGCTATTGGCCTCGCTGAAGCAATACGATATATTCAATCTATTGGATTTGATGAAATTCATCATTATACAAATGTTTTACACCAGTACACACTAAATAAGATGAAAGATATCGAAGGTATTACAATCTATAATATGTCTGCTGATAACCCTGTTATAACTTTTAACATTAATGAGGTTCATCCACACGACATTGCTACATTTCTTGATCAAAGTCAAGTTTGTGTAAGAGCTGGGCATCATTGTGCACAACTCGTCAATAGATTTTTAGGAGTTAACTCAACCTTAAGAGCATCTTTTCATGTATATAATAATTATGCTGACTGTGATACTTTTGTTGAAAGCGTCATTGCAGCAAAAAACTTTTTTGAAGGATTTTGAGGACATAAATTATGAATATTGAACACCTATATAGACAAGTCATTATGGATCATTATAAAAACCCACAAAATAAGGGGTTGATTGCTGATCAATCATATTTGACAATCCATCTAAATAATCCATCATGTGGTGACGAAATGACGGTACAAGTGAAAATTGAAGATCATAAAATTACCGATATTAGACATCAAGGAACAGGGTGCTCCATATGTTGTTCAAGTGCAAGTGTTATGAGTGTATCGCTTAAAAATAAAACAGTGGATGAAGCTATGAACATCATCCATGAGTTTTATGAAATGATTAAGGGTTATCCATTTGATAAGGATATCTTACAAGGTGATGCGATTGCATATCAAGGTGTTTCACAATTCCCAGCACGGGTTAAGTGTGCAACGTTAGCTTGGAAAGCAACCGAACAAGGCATAAATAAAATCAAGGAGGATGAAAACAATGGATGACAGTAAAAAGAAAATAGACGCCATTATTGGCGATTATCAATTTGGATTTCATACTGAAAACACACCTGTTTTTAGTACAGGAAAAGGTATTAATGAAGATATTGTTCGCATTATTAGTAAAAATAAAAACGAACCAGAATGGATGCTTAATTATCGTTTAAAAAGTTATAAGAGATTTTTGAAGCTTAAAAATCCTAAATGGGGACCTGATTTATCTTTTATTAATTTTGATGAATTTACATATTTTATAAAAGCTAGTGAGAGAGCTGAAAATAGTTGGGATGATGTCCCTGAAAATATTAAGGATACTTTTGAAAAATTAGGTATTCCTGAAGCTGAAAGAAATTTCTTGTCGGGTGTCTCAACACAATTTGAGAGTGAAGTTGTTTACCATAATACGCAAAAAGAATTAGAATCTCTTGGAGTTATCTATGTAGATACTGATACAGCACTTAGAGATCATCCAGAGTTAGTTAAAAAGTACTTTGGAAAAATTATTTCCTATTCCGATAATAAATATGCAGCGTTGAACACAGCAGTTTGGAGTGGTGGTTCATTTATCTATGTTCCTAAAGGCGTAAAAGTACCCAAACCATTACAATCATATTTCAGAATTAATTCAGATCAAATGGGACAATTTGAAAGAACATTGATCATCGTCGATGAGGGAGCATACGTCAATTATGTTGAAGGATGTACAGCACCTGTTTATTCGAAGGATTCTTTGCATGCCGCAATTGTTGAAATCGTGGTGGAAAAAAATGCAACATGTCGTTATACTACAATTCAAAATTGGTCGAATAATGTAATTAATCTTGTTACAAAACGGGCATTCGTATATGAAAACGGTCATATGGAATGGATTGATGGAAATATGGGTAGTAATGTAAACATGAAATACCCATCTTGTGTTTTACTTGGAGAAAGAGCAAAAGGAACAACAATCTCCATTGCATTTGCAGGTAAAGGACAATGGCAGGATACAGGTGCAAAAATGATTCATGTTGCACCAAATACGACATCTACAATCATTTCAAAATCCATCAGCAGAGGTGGCGGAACGGTTAATTATCGTGGTAAAGTTGATTTTGGAAAAAAGGCTAAAGGGGCAAAAGCACATGTTGAATGTGATACGATCATCCTTGATGACTATTCTTTCAGTGATACTATTCCAACGAATATAGTTAGAAATAGTGATGTATTTTTAGAACACGAAGCAACAGTTTCAAAAATTAGTGAAGAACAATTATTCTACTTGATGAGTCGCGGATTATCTGAAGAAGAAGCAACAGAAATGATAGTCATGGGATTTATAGAACCTTTTGCAAAAGAATTACCTATGGAATATGCAATTGAGCTTAATCAATTGATTAAACTTGAAATGGAAGGATCTATCGGATAAAATTACTAAGATATTTGTGAATTATCATAAATATCTTTTTTTATTGTCAATTCTGTCGTAAAATGAATTAGAAGGTGATTCCATGAAGAAAATATACTTATTACTTGTTTTTACCTTATTTATTTTTGTTCTTGCTGGATGTCATCAGGAAATAACATACGATGACCTGTATTTAAAGTATAAAGAACATATCGAAAACAATAGTGAAATTTACCAATTAGATATTGATTATTTTAATCAGCTATCCTTGACGACGATAAAAAGTGTTGTTCTTGTTGAAAAACTGATTATGGCAGCTCCCGGATCAGCTACTGGATCTGGAGTCATCATCAAGTCTGATGTGGATTTTTATTATGTTCTGACTAATAATCATGTTATTTTCGTCCAAAATGATGTTCAATTTACATATTCTATTAGTGATTATGAAGGTAATAAATACGTTGCAACACTTGTTGCACAAAATCAAGATTATGATTTAGCAATTCTGAAATTTAGCCGTGGTAATCTTAGTTTAAATTCAATTGAACTTGCACCTGTTAATCCGGATATTGATCATAGAGTTGCTGTTTTAGGGTATCCAACTTATCAAATTAATGCAATCACAATAGGAAATACGTTAGAATATTCTCCAATTGAATTAGAGGGATCAATTTCAGAAATAATTAATGTCATGTTTGATGTTTTAATCAGTGATGTCCCTGTTAAATCTGGTAGTAGCGGGAGTGTTGTCATTAATGATGATTTTCAGCTAGTGGGATTGATTTATGCAGGTAATTTTGTAGATGACAGTGAATCGTCTGAATATTCTTTCGCCATTCCTGTGGAAAAAGTGTATGAATTTTTTCAACTTGCAGAGTTCAGTTTGGGGGTTCAATCATGAGAAAAGTTTATTTAATTATCATTCTTGCTTTGTTCATATTGATGGGATGCACCAATTCTACAAGTGAAGAGGATACGCAAAAATATCAAGATTTATCTAATCAGTATACATCTTTTGTACAAAACGATATTGCTTTAGAACCAACATTTCAAAAGTTCATTAATCAAGCTACACTGAGTTCTGAATTATCTAATATCATGATTAGGGTACAATTTTACGATAACATGAATAATATAATTGAAACCAAATATGGTTCAGGAATTGTTTTCAAAAGTGCTATGACCTTTGAATATGCTTTAACTTCCTTTGATTTGTTAAATGTACCTGATGGAGTGTATCAAGCTAGATATGTTATCTATGATTACCAGGGAAGAATTACAGCAGGTTATCTAGATTTAGAATTAGAAGATTATCACTTATCAGTCATTCGATTTTTGAAAGATATCCATTATTCTTTACCGGCTATTGAAATTGGTTCTATGATTCCAATGTTTGGTGAACCTATCTTATTATTGGGGTATCAAAATCAAATCATCAATGCGATGTCTTTGGGTTTAATGCAAGAAGTAACTATTCCTGATGATTTTAATAATATTTATTTTAATTCCACAATACCTTCGGATGTCTATGCAAATGGTGGTGCGATTCTAAATATTAATAATGAGTTAATTGGAATCCAAATCACATTTGAAAATAATTATTGTTTTGCCATATCGATATCAAGCATTCTTCACACATTGGATGTATTTTATCAACAACATATTTTTGAATAGTATTGTATGCAACATTAGTCATTTAAATGCACACTCACATGATATAATATAGGAAAGGAATGATGACATGTATCGATATCTCTACATAGAAAGCAAAAAAGATATTAGAAATAATGAAGCAATGATTGTTTCTCTTTTTTCTGAATTTATTGAATTCACTAAAAAAGATATAGATAATCATTCAATAACACTTTTTTATAATCGCGAAATAGATATTTCACTTTATGATATTATTCTAAATATCATGAGTGATACATTGAGTGATCTACGACTGTATGCATCTTTCCAATTTGAATCTCAAAAAGAAATGAAAGATCATTTAGAGTTTCTTAAAAAAAGATTACATCTAATTCCATTTACTAAATACGTTTATCTTGATGACAAAGCCATTTTAAAGGAATTTATATTTTCTGTTGATGATGAGTTAATAAAGTTTACATTAAGAAAATATACCAATGATCAACTAATGATTCAAAGTGTCAAAACATATCTAGAATCAAATCAAAATACAAGTGTTGCTTCTAAGAAATTATATGTCCATAGGAACACGTTACTTCAAAGATTGGATAAATTTATGAATGTTACAGGATTTGATGTGAGACTCTTTTTGGATGCTTATCTCATTTATCATTTACTAAAATAAAAATATGTGCAATTTGCACATTTTTTTTATACGCTATGCTTGTTATAATACTTTTATAATGTTAAAAAAGGGAGAAAATAATGGCTACTTTAAAACTAAAAGATATGAACAAGATTTACCCTAACGGTGTTCAAGCTGTCTTTGATTTCAATTTGGAAATTAGAGATAAAGAATTTATTGTTTTTGTTGGACCTTCAGGTTGTGGTAAATCAACCACACTTAGAATGATTGCTGGTTTAGAAGAAATTTCTTCAGGTGAATTATATATTGATGAAGAACTCGTCAATGATAAAGCGCCAAAGGATAGAAATATTGCGATGGTTTTCCAATCCTATGCACTTTATCCTCATATGACTGTATATGATAATATGGCATTTGGTTTAAAACTTAGAAAGATGCCTAAAGATGTTATTAATGAAAAGGTAAATGATGCAGCAGAAGTACTTGGATTGACACCATATTTGAAGCGTAAACCAAAAGCTTTATCAGGTGGACAAAGACAACGTGTTGCACTAGGAAGAGCAATCGTACGTAATGCTAAGGTATTCTTAATGGATGAACCACTATCCAACCTTGATGCTAAATTACGTGTACAGATGCGTGGTGAATTGATTAAACTTCATAATAAGATTGAAACGACAACCATTTATGTAACACATGACCAAATTGAAGCGATGACAATGGCTAATCGCATTGTTGTTATGAAAGATGGTTATATTATGCAAGTTGGCGCACCAAAACAGATTTATGACAATCCTAACAATTTATTTGTTGCTGGATTCATCGGTACTCCTCCAATGAACTTTATTCGCGGTATCGTTAATACTAAAGCTGTCTTTACTGCTGGAGTTTACAAAATTGTCGTTCCGGAAGATAAATTTGAAATTATTACTGAACACAATATGGTTGGGAAAGAAATTATCTTAGGTATACGTCCAGAAGATATTCATGATGAACAAGTTGTTATGGACACATATCCAGGTGCAGTTCTTGAAATCATTGTTGATGTTGCTGAACTTTTAGGTTCTGAAACTAACATTTACACAAATGTTAATGAAAGCCACATCTGTGCTTCAGTTAATGCACGTACAGGCGTACATATTGGCGATAAGATGAAATTAGCTTTCGATATGAACAAATGTCATTTCTTTGATCCAACAAGTGAACTTCGTCTCGTAGTTGACTTAAACAAGGTTGCTAAAAAAACTCAAAAAGCAGCAAAGAAAGAAGAAAAATAATTAAAAGGCCAATTTGGCCTTTTTTTATTGGATAAAATTATGATTGAATACATCATTAACAATGCATATGGATGCCTTGTTTTTCAAAATGGAATTGATTATCAATTTAAAATTTCAAATCTGAGTTTTATAAAAAAAATCTGTTTAGATTATTTATTCACTTATGATAGTTATCTTAAAGCTGTTCAGAAAAAACTTGGAAAAATCTATAAATTACCTGTTTATATTGACGAATCATTACTTATGATTCCAACACAAAGAAATAGAAATTTTGATAATATTTGGATTAATTATGCTGCGATAAAAAAGTTTTATCAACATCAAGGTGGCATTGAAATTGTTTTTAGTAGCGATATCAAATTGATTGTTGATATATCTATAGAATCATTCAGAAGAGAAATAAAATATTTAGATATCATTAGGAAAGAAAAAGTAAAACACTTTCATATCTAAAAATATAGAAAAACGAATGAATAAGTGTTATAATAGGCATGGTTAAATATTAGACGATTATATCATATAAGGAGGAAAAATGATGACAAAAAAAACTGTAAGAGATATTGATATCAAAGGTAAAACAGTTTTAATTAGAGTGGATTTTAATGTACCATTAAAAGATGGTATGATTAGTGATGAAAATAGAATAGTTCAAGCATTACCAACATTGGAATATGTATTAGCTCAAGGCGGAAGAGCGGTTGTTTTCTCTCATCTTGGACGTGTTAAAGATGAATCAGATAAAGCTAACAATAGCCTAAAGGTAGTTGCAAATAGATTAAGCGAATTATTAAACAAAAATGTCGTATTCATTCCTGAAACTCGTGGCAAGGTTTTAGAAGATGCGATCAAAGCACTTAAAGATGGCGAAATTCTTATGTTTGAAAATACAAGATTTGAAGATCTTAATGGCAAGAAAGAAAGCAAAAATGATTCTGAATTAGGAAAATATTGGGCTTCTTTAGGTGACGTATTTGTTAATGATGCTTTTGGTACTGCACATCGTGAAGCCGCTTCAAATGTAGGTATTTCATCAAATATTAAAGATACAGTTGCTGGATTTTTATTAGAAAAAGAAATAAATTTTATTGGTGGAACTTTAGAAAATCCCAAAAGACCATTTATTGCAATTCTTGGAGGAGCGAAAGTCTCAGATAAAATTGAAGTGATTAAAAATCTCCTAAAGGTTGCTGATAAAGTTCTTATTGGTGGAGGTATGGCATATACGTTCTTTAAGGCACAGGGAATGGAAATTGGTAAAAGTTTATTAGAAGCCGATAAGATGGATCTTGCAAATGAGTTACTTGATATGGCAAACGGTAAAATCATTCTTGGTGATGATGTAATTACTGCTAAGGCATTTGATCCTGAAAGTGAAAAACATGTAAGAAATATTACTGAGATTCCTGCAGATGAAATGGGTATGGATATTGGACCAAGAACAATTGCATTATTTGAATCATATATTTCAACAGCTAAAACAGTTGTTTGGAATGGCCCAGTTGGAGTCTTTGAATTTCCAAGATTTGCTGAAGGAACAAGAAGTATTGCTCAAGCAATTACAGAAATAAAAGAACAAGCAACAACGATTATTGGTGGTGGAGATTCTGCAGCTGCAGTCATACAATTTGGCTTAGATGAGGGATTTACCCACATATCAACAGGTGGTGGAGCATCACTTGAATATTTGGAAGGCAAGATTCTTCCAGGTATTGAATGTGTTGACGATAAATAATGGATATCGGGAAAAAGATTAGAGCTCTTAGATTGGGAAACAGTTTAACTCAAGAAGAACTGGCGAATCGTTTGGAACTTACTAAAGGTTATATTTCGCAGTTAGAAAATAACTTAACTTCACCATCGATGCAAACACTTTTTTCCATTCTTGAAGTTTTAGGAACGGATATTCATGAATTTTTTTCTAAAGAAGAAGAACAGACTGTTGTCTATAAAAAAGAAGATTTCTATGAAAAAGAAAATGAAGCACTAAAACATATGATTAGTTGGATTGTACCCAATGCTTTAAAATATGAAATGGAACCAATCATTATTGACTTAGCACCAGGTGGACAGTCTGAAATAGATGATCCACATCCCGGAGAAGAATTCGGTTATGTACTAGAAGGTCAAGTTATTTTGATAATTAATAAAAAAAGATATATTATTCGTAAGGGTGAAACATTCTATTACTTAGCAAATAAAGAACATTATTTGATGAACAGCAGTCATCAAAATGCAAAAGTATTATGGATTAGCACACCCCCGATGTTTTAATGGAGGAAGGGAAAATTATGGAAAAAGAAATTTTAATTAAAAGCACTGCAGGATTACATGCAAGTTTAGCTGCAAAGGTTGTCCAAACTGCATCAAAGTATGCTGTTGAAGTTGAACTTCAATATCAGGATAAAGTCGTGGATTTGAAATCCATTTTAGCTTTAATGTCTTTAGCGATACCTTATGGTAAAAATGTAAAAATAGTTGCTAAAGGTACCCGTGCCGATGAAGCAATCAGAGATATTTCATCAATTCTAGGGTAATGGCGATGAGTAGAAGACCTATTATTGCTGGAAATTGGAAGATGTATAAAACGAAAGATGAAGCTTATGCTTTTATCTATGCGGTCAATGTTGAGCTCCCAGATAAAGAAGTTGTTGAATCTGTAATTTGTGCACCTGCGATTTTTCTAAAAGATCTTGTAAAAAGAGAAGGTGAAAATTTACGGATAGGTGCTCAAAATATGCACTATGCTCAAGAAGGAGCATATACAGGAGAAATATCTGCAGCTATGCTTAAATCATATGGTGTTGATTATGCTGTTGTTGGACATAGTGAAAGACGTGCTTATTTTAATGAAACTGATGAAACAGTCAATTTAAAATTAATTGCTGCTGTGAATACGGATATTACACCTATTGTTTGTGTTGGTGAATCTCTTGAAATAAGAGAAGCAGGAACAACAGATGTTGTTGTTAAAAAGCAAATTAAAAAAGCATACTTAAATGTCAGTGCTAAAGAAGCTTTAAAAACAGTTGTTGCATATGAACCTATTTGGGCAATTGGAACTGGTAAAACTGCAACCCCTGATCAAGCAAATGATACAATCAAAGCTATTCGTTTAGTTTTAGAAGGCCTCTATGGTCAAGCAGTTTCAAATGAAATTAGAATTTTATATGGTGGATCAGTTAATACTAAAAACGTTAATAGTTTACTATCAATGTCAGATATTGATGGCGCATTAGTTGGTGGAGCATCTTTAGATCCAAGCTCATTTTTAACTCTAGTTAAGGCAGCTTACAAGAAACAAATTTAATCCAAAAATAAAGATAACAAGAACCATAGGCTCTTGTTTTTTATTTTCATCAGTTCACACATTTAATCATAAGAAATCAAGTTATATGGTTTTTATTTATTGATATGTTATAATATTTTATATAACGCGGTTCCAAAATGCCATATTTACAGTCAGGGTGGGAATTATGTTTGCTGACCAACTTAAGAAAAAGTATCAAAAGAATTTAATCATCTTAGCGCTCATTGTAATTCTAACAACAATGATTTTTATGGTTATACTATTAAGTATTCCTGCGTATTTTAAAATTGGGATTTATATTTTAGTAGGCATTTTATTTTTAATGATTGCATATTTTATTCATAAAATTAACCGTGATAACAAAAAAGTTTATCAGTTGAAATTCAGGATTTCTTCGTTAGATTATAAAGTACCGTATCCTTCATCATTTAAAAAACAACAAAGAACGTTATTGATTGATGGTAAAAAAGGATATACAATCAATAAAAAAGTAATTCCTGCACGATTTATTGAATTTGTCGAGGGGAAACGTGCGTATATCATTAAAGAATTGGATGACATTAACGAAATAAATGAATATCGCATTTTATTTATTCATCAGCATACATATGCATTAATAGAAGATGTTGAACATAAAAAATGGATTATTCATATGAATTGTTTAGAACAATTAACAACATAAAAAAAAGATGACTCCTAGGAATCATCTTATTTTTTTATCTGTTGTAATATTCAACAATCAATTGTTCATTGATTTCTTGTAGGAATTCGTTGCGTTCAGGATAGCGAACAAACGTTCCAACGCCATTTTCTTTATCGAATGATACATATTCAACTGATGCATATTGTGCTTCAAGAGCTTCTTGTACAACAACTAAAGCTTTTGATTTTTCACGAAGTGCAATCTTTTGACCAGGTACGAGACGATATGATGGAATATCTACTTTTTTGCCATCAACTAAGAAATGTCCATGATTTACCAATTGACGAGATTGTGCTCTTGTCTTGGCAAGACCTAAACGATAGACAACATTATCAAGACGAGATTCAAGTAAACGCAAGAAGTTTTCACCATGCTTACCTCTCATTTTATCTGCTTCATTAAATGTCTTTCTAAATTGTTTTTCTGATACTCCATAAGTAAATCTAACTTTTTGTTTTTCATGAAGTTGAGTACCATAATCGCTTGTTTTAGAACGACGTTTTCCATGCTGACCAGGTGCATATGGGCGTTTCTTTAATTCTTTTCCTGTTTCTGAAATCGAATAACCCAAACGACGTGATATTTTCCAAGTTGGTCCAGTATAACGTGACATAATTTTTACCTCCTTTTTTATTTTGGTGGTAAAAATTGCAAAAATACTTTAATAAAAGCAATCCCGATGTTCTTTTCACCTTAAAGCAGAAAGGTTACTAAGGGCTCCAAATGGGTAGGGATCATTCTTTTAAAAATAGTTTGCCTGCTTTTTACCGACGCTGTTTATTTTACCTTATAGGGTACTAAATGTCAATTGTTTTCACTAATAACTTTACGAATTCTTCTAGAAAGGTGATAGTGTCATGATCAAACCTATTTAATATCGGGCTATCAACGTCTAAAACACAAAATAACTTGCCTTTTATGAAGATTGGAACGACAGCTTCAGATCGACTATTTGAATCACACGCGATATGATTTTGGTAATTAAGAACATCATGTATAACAATAGTTTGTTGATATCGTGCAGCTTCACCACAAACTCCCTTTCCCATTTCAATCGTTGAGCACGCAACTTTACCTTGAAAAGGACCTACAGTGAGTTTCTTTCCATCAAAAAGATAGAAGCCAACCCAATTGATTTCCTGAAGAGATTCCATTAAAAATGCCGAAGCATTAGACAATATAGAAGTTGTATTAGGTTGAATTTCCATTAACGATTGTGCAGATTGTAATAATTCATTACTTTTCATGATATCACCACCGCCATTATTATATCATATATGTTAAAATAGTAATGGTGATAAAACATGAAGAAAAAAATCATTATTCGCTTTGGCGACATGATGCTCAAAGGTCGAAATATCGGATTTTTTATAAAAAGAGTAAGAAAACATCTTGTGAATAAATTAAGCGACTTAGAAGTCTCCTATGAATTTTTCCATGATAGAATATTTATTGATTTCCAAGTTGAAGATGAGGCAATTATTATTAGAAGATTAAATCAAATTCCAGGTCTATATTCTTTCAATGTCGCTTACGTTGCGTTACCTACTTTAGAGGACATCATTCAGATTGCTGTGCAGGTACTAGACATAGAGATTGAAAAAGAAATGGAACATATCAAAATAGAAACTAGAAGGCACGATAAATCATTTCCAATGACAAGCCAAGAGATTACACAATTTATTGCGAGTCCGATTTTGAGTCAAGCACAAAAAAAATTCATTGTTGATGTGAAAAAGCCAGCAAACATACTTCATGTTGATTTAAGAAGTGATGTAGCATATATCTATTTAAAAAGTATTAAAGGTATGGGCGGATTTCCTTTTGGTACCGCAGGTAAAGGTTTATTGATGCTTAGTGGAGGATTAGATAGCCCAGTTGCGGGATTTCTTTCAATTAAACAGGGAATTGAGGTTGAACTGTTTCATTTTGAATCTACACCACTCACTCCTTTAGAATCAGTACAGAAAGTTATAGATTTAGCTGTGGTATTAAGTGACTATACACCAACTCAGAAAATTAAACTTCACTTGGTTCCTTTCACTAAAATACATGAACAAATATTAAACCAAGTATTTGATCCTTATATTATTACCGTTATGAGAAGAATGATGTATCGATTGGGTGAAAGATTTTCTAGACACCATAAATGTTTATGCTTGATTAATGGTGAATCTGTTGGACAAGTAGCAAGTCAAACATTGCAAAGTATGAAAGTTGTAGAATCTGTAACTAAAATACCAATTATTAGACCGCTCATTACTTACGATAAGAATGATATTGTTGAAATATCAAAAAAAATAAATACATATGAAATTTCAATTAAACCATATAATGATTGCTGCAGCATTTATGTTCCTAAATCACCTGTTACAAAACCGATGGAAGTTTATGCCTCAAAATACGAGCAAAGTATAGATTTTGAACCCATATTAAAGGAAACACTTGAAAATATTCGCACAATTGAGATTTCTAATACGACTCAATATCAGCTTGCTTCTCATGGATTTACAGTAAAAGAAGCGTTAGATGAAATAGAAAGGGACTTGAATAAATAATGATTTCTTCAAAACAAAATAGTTCATTTAAGCAATGGGTAAAATTGAAAACGAAAAAGTATCGAGATTCCTATCATCTTTTTTTGGTTTATGGTAAACATTTAATAGATGCAGCAAGAACTCATCAAGCAATCGATGAAATCATTACTTCCAATCCAGAAAAAGAAGGCATTCTTATATCAAAAGAACTGATGGATGAATTGCAACAAACAGAAACATATTTTGATCAAATCGCAATTTGTAGGAAGATTAACCCTGTACAATATAGTGATAAAGTTCTCATTTTAGATGACGTCCAGGATCCCGATAACGTTGGGGCTCTAATTAGAAGTGCATCTGCATTTGGGTTTATGCAAGTCATTGTCAGTTTGAAATCTGCAGATTTTTATAATGAAAAAGTGATTAGAGCATCTAAAGGGGCAATATTTGATGTTTATCTAGAGCGAAAACCTCTCGAATCAACATTGATTGAATTAAAAAAACAAGGATTTCAAATTTTATATGCTGATGCACATGAAAATGGAAGCCCTCAAAAGGCAATCAAAACAGTGCTTATTTTAGGTAACGAAGGACATGGTATTTCTGATGATGTTAAATCTCTTTCTGATGGGGCAATTAGTATTTCAACCCAAAATGTGGAAAGTTTGAATGTTAGTGTCGCCGGAGGTATCTTAATGTATGAGTGGAGGAACTTATGAAACCTATTTTAACAGGCTTTTTAGATTTAAATGGAAAAGGGTCATTTGAAGAGCAGATAGAATCTGCAAAAAAACATAATTTGAATACAATATGCTTACGCACATATAATCAATCACCACTCATTGAACTGAGTGAGTCTGAGATTAAGAAGATAGTCTTAACCCTTAAAGAAACAAAAATAAAAGTCATTGGTATTGATACTGGAATTAAATCCTTTGATATCAACGATGATCATAAGCATTCGGAAGCATTGGATGAATTCAAATACATGATTAAATTTTCGGATAGACTAAAAGTCCAGAATCTATTTTTTAGATTACCTATCTTTAATAATGTTATTGAAGAATATGAAAACATCCAAAAAAGATTAGAACCCTTTATTGATGCTGCTATGAAAGGTAACAAAAAGATAATATTTTTACCAGTAAATGATTATAAAGCAAATATATATGCGTACCTTTTAAAGAAAATCAAATCAAATATTATTAGTGTTTTCTTTGATCCTGTTCATCTCATGATGAATAATGAATCAACAACAACAGCATACCGTCTACTAAAGAAAAGAATAGGTGGATTTGCTGCAATTGATGCTGACCATCAAAATATTCCTGCCCTTATTGGTTATGGAAAAACAGATATCATTTCAATTTTTAAGAAGTTGATTAGAGATCGATATGATGGATTAATTCTTATTGATAATAAATTCAATGAGGAAGTTTTTGCAATAGAAACGAAGAAAGCTGGTTTTTTTGCAAAAGTATTTAAAACTAGAGAAAAGAAAAAGGAATCTATGCTTTCTGATTTATCTAAAAAGATTTTTCCCAATGAAGAAACAAAAAATGTCACCTATGATGACATTTTAGATAATCAAATTAAAGTAATAAAAATAATTTTTAAATAGTATCGTTTTCGTCAGGTATATGAAAAGCAGGTTCTGCATAAGGTAATGAACTGAATAGTTTGGTTGTAAACATTATACCGTTTATATGATCAAACTCATGTTGGAAAACAATGCCTACATAGCCCTCTAATTGAAGCTCAACCGGAAATAACTTGCCACTTGCTATATCATAAGATAATGCTTCAAAAGTCACTGATTTATATCGCGGAGTAAGTCCTTCTGTTGGGCGATCAACGCTTAAACAACCCTCTCCACCTGGAACATAAATGATTTCTGTGCTCTTTTGTGTTAACACGGGATTAACTAAAGCATAGGAGTATAGTGTTCCATCAAAATCAGTCACATGACAAGCAAACATACGTTTTGAAACATTGACTTGTGGAGCAGCAATACCTACTGCAGGTCTAAGCTCATATTTTTCAACCATTTCTTCATCTTGTGAATTCATGACAAATTCTAGCATTTCTTTAAGTAGTCTTTTATCTGCAGAAGACATTGGAATTTTCACTTCTTTAGCGACAGTTTCCAAAGTTTTATGCCCTTCGCGAATTATATTTTTCATCAAAATCATGTAAATACACCTCGCCTATTATTATATCATAAGGAGTTCATAAATGCGTATTGATAAATTTTTAAGTAATCTGAAATACGGTTCAAGAAGTGAAATAAAAGAATTTCTTAAAAACCACGAGATTGTTGTTAACAATATTAGAATAATGACGCCTAGTTTTGATGTTAATCCAAGTACCGAGGATATTTATCTTGATTCGAAACGTGTATTCTATCAATATCCTATTTACTTAAAAGTGAACAAACCCATCGGATATTTGTCTGCAAACACAGATAAAAAGTATCCATGTGTCACGGATCTAATTAAAGAGCCTTATAATAGATTTGATTATGCTATCGCCGGTCGTCTCGATTTGGATGCTGAAGGTCTCATGATTTTAACAACAGAAGGAGCATTTGCTCATCAGATAACAATGCCCAAATCACATGTACCAAAAACCTATGAAGTTTTACTTGATCATCCATTTAATCATCATAAAGAACTTCAGAGCGGAGTGGTGATTCAAGATGGTAAACACCAAGAATATCTTGCTAAAGCTTTATCTATTCGTTCACTTGATAATCAGGTTTGGATTACTATTGATGAGGGAAAATTTCATCAGATTAAGCGGATGTTTGAATCTGTTGGCTATCTAGTGGTAAAATTAAAGCGTATCCAGATTGGACATCTTAAATTAGGTGATTTAGCATCTGGAACCTATGAATCATTTGAAAAGGAAGAACTCTATGACTGAAATAATAATGCAAGCATATCAAGTTTTAAAAGAATTAAAACTTGATTCCACATACCTAGCAATTAAAGAATATGATAAATTAATTCTTCAAAAGTATCAAAATGAGATTCAAAATTTTCAAATTTATAAAAAAGAATTTGAAAAAGTTATGAATGAGGGAGGAGCTTATCACCCAAGCTATAAAAGTGTAAGCAAAGCACTTAGCGAAGCGAAAATTATTTTGTATCAAAAACCCGAAGTTATTAAGTACTTTGATATGGAAGAAAAATTTCAAAATGAGCTCAATCAATTTTTAAGTGATTTCACCCAAGCAGTATCATCACATATTAAAAGACCAAATAAAATTGGTATCGTCACTAAAGGAGGTAGCTGCCGTGTACGCTAACAGAATGTCATTTGTAATTTTCTATCAAGGAAAACATGTTTTAGAAAAACTTAAAAGTATGCCTGTAGATATTACATACATATCAAATAAGCAAAATTATGCAGTCGTTTATGCAGATCAAGATCAAGAACAAGCATTAAAAAAACAGCTCAAGGATATTAAAGGATTTAAGTATTTTGGACCATCTCAAATGTATGATCCCAATCTAAATTTTTAGGTGTTAAGGAAAAAGACTTGACAGATAAAAATTATTGTGTATAATGAATGTGGATAACATATAGAAAGAGAGAAAAAAATATGGCAGTTAAATTACGTTTACAACGTTTTGGTTCTAATAAGAGACCGTTTTACCGTGTAGTTGCAAGTGAATCAAGTATGGCTAGAGATGGAAGATTTTTAGAAATTCTTGGAACTTATGATCCTTTAGTTGGAAAAGTTCTAGTGGATGCAGATAAAATTCAAAAATGGCTAGTAACTGGTGCTCAACCAACAGATACAGTAAAGAGTTTGTTCAAGAAATATAATATTTTAAGTAAATAAGGGGGTACATATCATGGCTGTTGATTTCGAAAAACTCATAAAAAATATGATAATGCCATTAGTCGTTAACCCAGATGATGTGTTAGTTAAAATCTTATCCAACGATGAACAAACCATTACTATTCAGCTTTTAGTAAATGAAGCAGATCTAGGACGTGTCATTGGAAAAGGCGGTAAAATCGCGAGTGCAATGCGTACGATTGTCTATGCTGGTGCTTCGAAAGAAGGCAAGCGAGTACAAATCGACATTGACTCATTTTAAGGATGAACGCTATGTATCAAATTGGCAATATTACAAATTCACACGGCATCAAGGGAGAGGTTAAAATCTACAATCTAAGTGATTTTAATCGTTTTTCAGTTGGTGCTGAAGTATTTGTGATGCTGAAAGGGAAAAAGAAAACTTTTACGATAGAAAGAGTAAGACCACAAGGTAAGCTCCTTATCGTTAAATTCAAATCCTACGACAATATTAACGACATTTTGGTCTACAAAGGTTTGGATATTTATGTTGACGAAAGACCCGATCAAGAGCTTGAAGAAGATGATTATCACTATGAAGACTTGCTGGAAAAAGATGTATATACGATTGATAATATTTTTGTTGGCAAGGTGATTAGTATGGTTCCTGTACCACAGGGACACTTACTAGAAATAGAAAAACAAAATGGTAAAAAAGTACTTGTTCCCTTTGTTAATGCTTTTGTTGAAAGTGTTTTGGAAAACAAAATCATTATCAAACCAATTGAGGGTTTGTTATGATTATCGATATTGTTACAATATTTCCTGAATTTTTTGATACATTTTTATCAACATCAATTATTAAAAGAGCAATAGAACAAAAACTGGTTACCGTTCAACTTCATCAAATTAGAGATTATAGTCATAATAAACACCGAAACATAGATGATACACCATATGGTGGTGGTATTGGAATGTTAATGACATTTCCTCCATTCTATGATGTTATTGAAAAATTAAAAACGAAGAATTCAAAAGTAATTTACCTTTCTCCACAGGGAAAACTATTTAAACAAAAAACGGCTAAACAATTAGTAAAATATGATCACCTCATTCTGTTATGTGGCCATTATGAAGGCATAGATGCTAGAATAGAGTCACTCATCGATATGGAGATTTCTATCGGAGATTATGTATTAACTGGTGGAGAAATACCAGCAATGATTATCACTGATGCTATAACGAGACTTATTCCTAATGTCATTCATGAAGATTCAGCTGAAGAAGACTCATTGCAAAACGGATGGCTCAAATTTCCACAATATACGAAACCAGAGACTTATAAAGGATGCACTGTACCTGAACTATTGTTATCTGGACATCATCAAAAAATTGCAGATTGGCGCAAACAACAGCAAGTAACCAGAACTTTTCATAAAAGACCTGATCTGATTAAAGGTATCAAAATGACTGAACAAGAGAAAAAAATACTAGATCAAATCAAAAATGATAAAAAAAACAATAAATAATATGAAAGAGTGAAAGAGTGAAAGAAGGGAAAATGATGGAAACAATTAAACATTTAGCACAGAAAAGCAAAATTCTTGAATTTCTTTTTGTCGTACTCATTGTATTTTCTTTTGACTTAATCTTCATCTTTAGATATGGATTTGGGGTCAGCTTTGTTCACTTACTTATAGCGTTTTTTAATGTCTCATTAATTTTAGCAATTATAGCATTCATTAGAAACAATAAAATGAGATATATTGCCTACGTAACATATATATTGCTTATGTTTGCATTCTTTTTGACTGATAGTACGCTCTATTACTTTAAGCAAGACGTAACATCATTTGCAATGCTTCTAGAGTCATTGCAGGATACAATGGAAATTGGATTGAAATATAATCCTTTGGCTTCATATGGCATTTTTATTTGGATACTTATTTTAGGATTCTTAATATTTAGTTTGATTGTACTCAATAAAATTGTTAAACTCAATCAACAAAACAGATCTAAACAATATGCTAAACATGCAATTTTTCTATTCATCACCTTGTTAGGTTTATTCTTTAGTCCATATATCATTAATACAAGTGATGCTTTAACATTTCAAACACCAGCAGATAAGAGTTTGTTTGTTCAGAAATTTGGTTCAATAACATATCATACAAAAGATATTGTGACTTTTGCTAATAATTCAATTAAACCTATCTTATTTAGCAATGAATATGAGCAACAAATTAATGAAGAACTTGATTTATCTATTGCAAATCAATCACCTCTTTATGGTTCTTTACAAGGACAAAATATCATATTGATTCAGTGTGAGACTTGTGAAGAATATGCATATTCTCCAGCGTATACACCCAATTATTATCGCTTGTATAATGAAGGAATTCATTACGATAATTTCTATTCCGCAGCGAAAAGTAATTATACATATGATGCTGAATTTAAAGCGTTAACTTCCATGATGTATTTTCAGGCTGACAATTTCATGTACTCATTTGGAGATAATTCATATCAGAATGCTTTACCAAATATATTAACTGAAAATGGATATACTGCTAATGCATTTCACAATTATGAAAAAACATTCTTCAACCGCAATATCATTTATCCAAATCTCGGATTTCAAAGTTTTTATGCGATAGATTCAATGCAAGTTGATGAAAGTGCATATATGCCTTTGGATTCAATGATGTTTGATCAGTTAATAGATTTAATGGTTCCAGTTCAAGATGATCCGTTCTTTACGTTTGTTATAACGGTGACACCTCATGGTCCCCATAAGAAATATCGTGAAGAACTCAAGGAATATTATGATATTTTAGCTCAAGATTCTGCTTATGATAACGCATCTATGGAATTACTTACAATTACAGCAGCACAAATGGATTTTGACAAAGGATTAGGAATTTTGCTTGATGAATTAGAATCGAAAAATTTATTAGATAACACAATGATTTTAATGTATAGTGATCATAAGAACTATTCTGATTACGAAATGACTGTAGAATATACACCTAACAGTGAAATACCTTTTGAAATTGAAAAAGTTCCATTCTTCATCTATAGTCAAGCACTGGGATCGGGTGTCTCTGATGTAATAACATCACAATATGATGTCACACCAACAATCTTAGATTTATTAGGAATCTCATATATTCAATATTACTATTATGGACAAAGTATGTTTTTAGAAAACAGGATTGATTCACCAGTGATTTTTTCCTACACAAGCTGGATGAGTTATGAAAATGTTGTAATGTATGATGTGATTAAATCTGGTAACGATAATCTCGATGATTACTTAGCGAAAAAACAATTCGTATTTGATACGATTGATAAATTTGAAAAGATGTTTCAATCTGATTATTTTAGGGATAAAACAACCTATATTCCTAATACATAAGGTTTATCATTAAAGTTATATAAAGATGTTGCAAGTTTAATATAACTTTGTTATAATAATAAAGCCGTAACAAATTAGCACAATGGTCCGCTGTCAATGAACAAGAACATTGGAAGAAAGAGAAGTGAGTCGAACATGTCAAGATTAAAAGGGCAAGCGCTGATTGAAGCGATCACCAGTTCTTACATTAAAGAAGTTCCTGTTTTCAGTTCTGGAGATACCATTAAGGTATATGTCAAGATTAAAGAAGGAAATCGCGAACGACTTCAGTTATTCGAAGGTTTAGTCATTAAAAGACAAGGCGGAGGAGTTTCTGAAACATTTACAGTTCGTAAGGTGTCTTATGGCATCGGTGTAGAACGTACTTTCCCAGTGCATTCACCATCAATTGATCATATTGATGTTGCACGTAGAGGTAAGGTCAGACGTGCGAAGTTAAATTACATTCGTACATTGTCAGCAAAAGCATCAAGAATCAAAGAAAAACGATAAGTTTGGTAAAGAGGCAATCGCCTCTTTATTTTTTTTGTAAGCGAATGAAAATATTTTCATCTTTTACTTGAAAGCCTTTACATGAAATGATATAATAATTGCATAATAACAAGATTTTGAGGTGGTTTTATGAGTAATGCAACAATTTACGATGTCGCAGGTGCTGCAGGGGTTTCATTGGCTACAGTATCTCGTGTACTTAATAATCCTGAAAAGGTAAAAGAAGAGACAAGACAACGTGTTTTAAAAGTAATAAAAGAGTTGGGTTATCGTCCCAATGTTATAGCAAGAGGACTTGCTAGTAGAAAAACAACAACTGTTGGGGTTGTTATTTCTGATATTACACGTGCCTCGGTAGCTGAAATGCTAGGTGGTATTAGTGATATTGCTCAGAACTATAAATACTCAATTAAATTATTCTCAATTCGTGAAGATATGGATATCATGGATACATTACACGATATCGTAGCTGAACAGGTAGATGGTGTTCTTTATTTAAATGATGAACTATCAGAAGATCGGGTTGACGATATTAAAAAAATGTTTAATAGTAATAGCATTCCATTCGTTTTTGCTAATGTTGTATCTGATGATACTGATGTGCCTACAGTATCGATAGATTATGAAAAGGCTGGCTATGAAATCACACAAGTAATGCTTTCAGATCATCGCAAAAATGTTTATTTATTAAGTACTGCTCGCCGTTATTCTGTCAATGATAAAAAAGAAGCAGGCTATACTAGAGCAATGGAAGAAGTAGGTTTGGAACCTAAGATATTTAGAACCAGTGGTGACACGAATATTAATCGTCAACATTTTTCAACTTTCTTTAGTGATAAAAAGATTGATGGAGCAATTGGTGTTAGAGATTCTATTGCAGTATCATTTATGAATATTGCTCGTGATAATGGCCGAAGTGTTCCTAAAGATTTAGCAGTGGCTGGTTTCCAAAATACAAAATATGCACTTTTATCAAGACCAACGTTAACATCTATTGATATTCCAGTATATGATATTGGTGCTGTTTCAATGCGATTATTAACAAAGTTAATGAGTTCTAAGGATGTGGATAATATTCGCATTATCCTACCTCATTATATTGTTAAAAGACAATCAACTAACTAAATCGATCGAAGATATAAAATAAGTAGAGGATTGAATACCTAAAACAGAGACTTCATGATGGTGGAAAGTGGAGAGAAAACAAAGCTCGAAATACAATTATGTAGATCATCTGATTTTTAAGTGCTAGTAATACTAGAACTAAGGTGGTACCGCGGATTATTTCGTCCTTAGAGTTTCTAAGGGCGATTTTTAATTAAATACCGGAGGAAGAAATAATGAAATTATATGATGAATTATTATGGCGTGGACTCATAAAAGATGTAAGTAATGAAGAAAGAGCAATACACTTGTTAAACGATAGTAAAATTAAATTCTATTGTGGATTTGATCCCACAGGAGAATCTTTAACTGTTGGACATTTAGTGCAAATTGTCAGAATGATGTTGCTTGAAAAATATGGTCATACACCTATTGTTTTAATCGGTGGAGCAACTGGATTGATAGGAGATCCAAGACAAACAAGTGAAAGAAAACTATTGACGCTTGAAGAATCTTTGTTAAATGCTGAAAAAATAAAAACTCAACTAAGTCAGTTTATCGATCCAAATCAATCCATATTTGTCAATAATTACGACTGGATTGGACAAATTGATATGATTTCATTTTTAAGAGATTATGGAAAGTATTTTTCCATTAATTACATGATTGCTAAAGATACTGTCCAAAAAAGATTAGAAATTGGTATTTCCTATACTGAGTTTTCATACATGTTAATTCAAGCCATTGATTTCCTTCATCTTTATCAAACAACAGATTGTAAATTGCAATTTGGTGGTTCTGATCAATGGGGAAATATCACATCAGGATTAGAATTGATTAGGAAGATTGAAGGAGATCAAAATCAAGCAGTTGGTATGAGCTCACCCCTCTTACTCAAAGCAGATGGTTCAAAATTTGGTAAGAGTGA
>Ga0268277_1000067_pt1 | contig 81327 bp, 99 predicted proteins | sample saktaG_5_FD_190132 | JGI IMG/M metagenome (GOLD analysis project Ga0268277, IMG submission 190132) | Saline water microbial communities from Sakinaw Lake, British Columbia, Canada - sak_2010_1_5_50m | ecosystem: Environmental > Aquatic > Non-marine Saline and Alkaline > Saline ... | reverse complement strand
ACTCCGTTTTTTAAAAAAATAATTTATCCTTTGGCAAGAAAAATAATTTATAAAATTGCCGGTACTTCAGATTATTATTTAGCCAAGGGGACAATGAAAGAAACCTTTAAAAAAGTTTCAAATGAAGATTTAACTAATCTTGCTGCTCAAATTAAAATTCCTACCTTAATTATCTGGGGTAAAAAAGATAAAACTTTATCTTTAGAAAATGGTATTGCTTTAGGAAAAATAATTCCTAATTCAAAAATTGAAATTATTGAAGGAGCTGATCACAACCCTCACAGGAAAAAACCTGAACAATTGTCTGAAATTATTCTTAAATTTTTAAAAGCAAGATTATGATTTTTGCTTTAAGTTTTTTTTGGCTTATTCGAGAAACAAAAGCAATTTTATTTTGGCTTTATCTTTGGCAACTAAAAGAATACCGCGTTCCTAGACTTTTAGCTCATTTTCAAACAGCTAAAGGAAAAGAACTTTTATTGAGTAAACTTATTTATTTAAAATTTTTTTTAGTTCTTGTTATTTTAAGTTCTTTTATATCTGGATTTTTTGAAAATATTCCAGAATTCCTGACAAGGCCCTCCTTTCTTCTTTTATATTTCGTTATTATTTTTGGAATTTTATTTTTTCTATATGTTGCTGAATCATTAAAAGCGTTGAAAGATTTTTTTGGGAAAAAACTAAAAGTTCCTATTTTAACTAAAAAAATTCTTTGTTTAATTCTAACTGGTTTGATAATAGAAATTTTGTTTCTTTTTATTCTTTTTAAGGGAATGATTTTTGTTTACCAAATGAATGTAGTATATATGTATCCCAAACTAATAATTGGTGATTCGTTTTATCCGCTTGGACTTTTAGTTTTTGATATTTTAACCCCATTGGTTGTTTCGATTATTGTTTTTCTTTTTCAGCCATTAGCAATTTTGTGGAGAAACCAAATTATTAAAAAAGCTAAGAAAAAGCGAGAAAAATTTAAAAATTTATTAGTAATCGGTATTACTGGGAGCTATGGCAAAACATCAACCAAGGAATTTTTAGCTACAATTTTGTCTGAAAAATTCAAAGTTTTGAAAACTAAAGAACATCAGAATACTGAAGTTGGCGTGCCTCAATGTATTTTGAATGATTTGAAACCCGAACACGAAATTTTTATTTGCGAAATGGGAGCTTATAAAAGAGGAGAAATTAAGCTACTTTGCGATATTACTAAGCCTAAAATTGGCATTTTGACCGGGATAAACGAACAACATTTAGCTATCTTTGGTTCTCAGGAGAATATTATTAAAGGAAAGTATGAATTAATAGAAAGCTTACCTGAAGACGGGATAGCCTTTTTCAATGAAAAGGATAAATATTGTGTAGATCTTTATAAAAAAACAAAAATTAAGAAATTTCTTTACGGTCAAGAAACTGTTCAAAAAGGAGAAGAAAATATTTTGGGAGCTATGGCCGTTGCTCAAAAATTGGGAATGAGCCAGGAAGAAATTTCCAAATCCTGCGAAAAAATTAAAAATAAATTTGGAGGAATACAATTTAAAAATGGAATAAATGAATTAAATATTCTTGATGCTACTTATTCGGCAAATCCTAATAGCGTAATTGCTCATTTAGAATACATAAAGACTTGGCCGGGAAAGAAAGTAATTATTATGCCCTGTTTAATAGAATTAGGCAGCACTTCTAAAGAAATTCATCAAAGAATAGGAAAGAAAATTGCTGAAGTTTGTGATTTAGCTATTATTATCACTAAAGATAGATTTGAAGAGATTAAAAAAGAGGCAGGTAAGAAAGTAATTTTTTTGGAAAACTCAAAAGAAATTTTTGAAAAAATTAAAAGTTTTTGCCAAAAAGGGGATATAATAATTTTGGAAAGCCGGGTACCAGGTCAATTAGTTAAACAATTATTAAAATGAGTTTTTTATCACCAATTTCAACATCTTTATCACCAAACACCGAAAATGACGATATTCGACTATCTTTTAAATTACTTTTTCAGCCTTGGAAATTTAAGAAAGGCGTAGCCGTTAGACAATTAGAAGAAGAATTTAAGAAATATTTAAAAGTAAAATATTCTTTTTCTTTTAATAGCGGGCGATCTGGTTTAATGGCAATTTTAGATGCTTTAGATATAAAAAAATGCGATGATGAAATTTTACTTCAAGCTTTTACCTGTAATGCAGCGGTAAATCCTATTTTAGAAAGAGGGGCTAAGCCAATTTTTGTAGATATTGACGATACTCTTAATTTAGATCCAGAAGATTTAAAGAAAAAAATTACTTCTAGATCAAAAGCAGTTATTATCCAGCATACTTTTGGTTGGCCTGCTGAAGGGATTGAGGAAATTTTAGAGATTGTTAAGAGAAATAATTTATATTTAATTGAGGATTGCGCTCATAGTTTAGGAGCAAGATATAAAGGCAAACCTTGTGGAACTTTTGGAGATATTGCTTTTTTTAGTTTTGGTAGGGATAAAATAATTTCTTCGGTATTCGGTGGAATAGTAGTGACTAATAATGAAAAATTAGCTGAGAGAATAAAAAAATTTCAAGAAAAAATTGATTACAATTCAAATTTATGGATCTTTCAACAGTTATTACATCCAGTTTTAATGAATTATTTAATTTTGCCAGCTTACAAATTAAATGAATATTTAGGAAAAGTTTTTTTAGTAGCTTTTCATAAACTTTTAATTTTATCAAAATCGGTTTACAAAAAAGAAAAAAGAGGAAAAATTCCTAAATATTTTCCTAAGAAGTTTCCTAATAGCTTAGCTATTTTAGCTTTAAATCAGTTTAGAAAATTAGAAAAGTTTAATAAACACCGAAGGAAAATAGCTGATTTTTATGAAAAAGAATTAAAAAATACTGATTTTATTTTGCCATTTAATAAGCATATTAAAGATAGAATACCAGTTTTTATGCGTTATTCGATTTTAACTAACTTTAATACAAATGAAATTTTAATAGAAGCGAGAAAAAGAAAAATTTTTTTAAATGATGGCTGGCGAAAAAAACCTATAGTTCCTCCTGATACCGACCTAGAAAAAATTGAATATGTATTAGGAAGCTGTCCTAAGGTAGAAAAAGTTGCTGAAAAAATTTTAAATTTACCGACTCATATAAATATTTCAGAAAAACGGGCTAAAAGAATTGTTAATTTTCTAAAAAATTATGGAAATTAAGGAAATAACTAATAAAGAAATCTGGGAAGATTTTCTTTTAAGATATAAAGAAAAGACTTTTTTGAGTTCTTGGAATTGGGGAGAATTTCAAAAAATGATGGGAAATAAAATTTGGAGATTGGGAATTTACGACAAAGAAAAATTGCTTGGACTTTCTTTAGTTTCAAAAATAATAGCTAAACGAGACACTTTTCTTTTAATTCAACATGGGCCGAATATTAATGTTTTCAAACGCGAGATTTTTAAAACATTATTAGAAAAACTTAAAAAAATTGGAAAGAAAGAAAAAGCAAGTTTTATTAGAATAAATCCTTTGTGGGAAAAAACTGAAGAAAATAAAGCAATATTTCGTGATTTAGAGTTTAGAGAAGCTCCAATGCATGCTAATTCTTATGAAAGTACTTGGAAGCTTGATATTAATTTTTCAGAAGACGAACTTTTAAAAAATATGCGGAAAACTACACGCTATCTTATTCGTAAAACATCGCTTAATCAAAATATTGTAATTGAAAAAAGCATGAAATCAGATGATGTTAAAATATACCAAAAACTTGTTGAAGAAGTAGCTGCGGTTCAAAAATTCATACCCTTTTCTTTCAAATATGTAAAAAATGAGTTCAATATTTTTTTAAAAAACAAAGAAGTAATGTTGTTTTTTGGAAAATATCAAGGAAAAATTATATCTTCAGCTTTAATTATTTTTTGGCAAAAAATTGGTTTTTATCACCAGGCTGCTTTATTGCCGCAATATCATAAAATTCCAGCTGCTTATCTTTTACAGTGGGAGGCGATTAAAGAAGCAAAAAAAAGAGGATGTGTTTTATATGATTTTTGGGGTTATATTAATCCTAAAAAACAGTCAAAACATCCTTGGGCTGGTCCCACTCTTTTTAAAATGGGTTTCGGCGGTTATAAAAAAGAATACTTAAAAACTCAGGATTTTCCTCTTTCAAAAAAATACTGGCTCACTTTTATTTTTGAGAAATTAAGGAAAATAAAAAGAGGTTTATGAGGAAAAACTTTTACAAACCGTATAGAATTAAAAAAAAGAAATCAATTTTTCAAAATCGTTTTTTTTGGTCTGGGTTTTTAATTTTATTAATGTTAATTGCAGTTTTTTATTTAGTTTATTTTTCTTCCTTTTTTCAAGTGAAAAAGATTACAATCGCCAGCGTAGAAAACATTCCGAAGCAAGATATTAATTTAATAATTGAAAAAGAGTTAAACAAACAAATATTATTCTTTAAAACAAGAAGTATTTTTTTGATTAATCAAAATGAGATAAAAAAAGACGTCTTGAATAATTTTCCAGAGATATCTAAGGTTACGATTGATAGAAGATTGCCGAGTACCTTAAACGTTTCTTTAACACAAAGACAGGAAATGGCTATTTGGTATCAGGATGAAAAAAGTTTTTTATTGGACAATGAGGGAATAATTTTTAAAGAAATTACTGAAGCTGAATCAGATTTATTGAAAATCAAAAACTTAGTTCAGGAAATAGAATTGAAATTGGGAAATAGAGTAATTGAAAAAGAAAAACTAAATCAAATTTTCAGTATTAATTCTTGGCTGAAAAATAATTTAAAAATTTCTTTAAAAACTGTTAATATAATTTCTGGAGAAAGATTGAATATGGAAACTTTTGATGGTTGGGAAATCTATCTTAATCCCCAAGGAGATATAGATTGGCAGTTAACAAAACTCAAGGCGGTCTTAGAAGAAATTCCTTTTGAAAAGAGAAAAAATATTGAACACATTGAATTAAGGTTTGGAAATCTTGCTCCGGTTAGTCCTCCATTAATAGATTAGTTTATAGCCATTTCTTTTTACGGAAATAAATTATCATAATTCCAATTAAAAATAGCATTGTTAATATTATTATTGGAAAACCGAACTGAGAATTATTAAAAGGAAGAATAATATTCATTCCCCAGATACTGGCAATTAAAGTTAATGGAAGCATAATCACCGAAAAGACGGTTAAAACTCGCATAACCTCATTTATTTTAGCTGAAAGAAGAGATTGATTGGTGTCTTCTAAGGCTAAAATTGTTTCTTTATAAGTTTGTAAACTATTACTAGCTTGCGAATATATGCCTATAATGTCGGAGAAGTAGGGAAGTAAGCTTTCTCCAAAAAAAATTACCCCTTCTTTAGAAAGCGATTCTAAAGTTTCTCCTTGAGGTTCGACAATCCGCCAAAAATTAATTATGTCAGTTTTAACTAACGAAATTTCGGTTACCATTTCTTTTTCTTTTCCCTGGAAAATTTCTTCTTCGATATTTTCTATCTTAGAATCAATTCTGTCTAATTTAGTGAGGCAGTTGTTCCAAAATTCATTAAGAAGAAAAAATAAAAGATAACCAGCACTCAAACTCATATATTTTTTTCTTGCTTCGGGATAAAGATTACATTTATCAAATAGAATTTTTAAAGGAACAAGTGATTTATAATGATTGGTGATTAAAACATTTTTAGTTATAATGATATCTAGTTCTCTGGGTTTGGTTTCCCTCTTTTCTTTACTATAAATAGGATAATGAAAAACCATAAAAAGATATTTTTTATAAGATTCTACTTTTGGTCGATGACTTGGTGGAATTAATTCTTCCAATACTAAAGGATGAAGATCGAATTCTCTTTTTAAATATTTTATATCTTCCTCGGTTGGATTTTTAATATCAACCCAAGTTACATTTTCACCCTTGATAATAAATTTCATAATTTTTTCTGTCTTAAAATATTTTACCATAGTTGACTTTTTACTACAATTTACTAAAATATTAAGATATGGAAGACAAATTAGAAGAATTAAAGAAAAAACTAGAAGAATGTCAGAAAAAACAAGCTGAATATTTGGCTTATGCACAAAGGACTAAGGCCGACTTCTTAAATTATAAAAAAGAAGAAACAGAAAGGATAATTGAATTTTTGAAATATGGAAATTTAGATCTGATTTTAAAAATATTGCCCGTTTTAGACAATTTTGAAAAAGCAGAAAAAGAAGTTCCTATTGAGGAAAAGGATAATAAGTTTTTACATGGGTTTTTGCAAATAAAAATTCAACTTCAAGATTTTCTGAAAAATCATGGTAGGATTGAAGAAATAAAAACGATTAATAAAAAGTTTGATCCTAATTTTCAAGAAGCAATTGAAGTAATTGAAAAAAAAGGAGTAGAATCGGGAACAGTTTTGGAAGAAATTCAAAAAGGTTATTTACTTCAAGGAAAGGTTATAAGGCCTGCCAAAGTTAAGGTCGCAAAATAAATTATTATATAAAAATATGGCAAAAATTTTAGGCATAGATTTAGGTACAACTTTTTCGGCTATGGCAGTGATTGAAGCCGGTGAGCCGAAGATTGTTGAAAATAAAGAAGGAGGAAGAATTACTCCTTCTGTCGTAGCCGTGACTAAAACCGGAGAAAGGTTAGTTGGTATTACATCTAAAAGACAGCAAATTACTAATCCTAAGAATACTATTTTTTCAATTAAAAGATTGATAGGCAGACATTTTTCTGACCAAGAAGTTCAAAAAGATAAAAAACTTTTACCTTATGAATTAAAAGAGGCAAGTGATGGCGGGATTGATGTAAAGATGGGAGATAAATGGTTTAAACCAGCTGAAATTTCGGCCCAGATTTTACAGAAATTAAAGATTGATGCCGAGGAAAAATTAGGAGAAAAAATCGAAGAAGCAATCATCACTTGTCCGGCTTATTTTGATGACAGCCAAAGAAAAGCAACTAAAGTAGCAGGAGAAGTTGCAGGATTTAAAGTAAGAAGAGTAATTAATGAACCGACAGCTGCTGCATTAGCTTACGGATTAACTAAAAAAGGAGAGAAGCAAATTATTGTTTATGATTTTGGCGGTGGCACTTTTGACGTTTCTATTTTGGACGTTTCTGAAGAAACGGTTAGAGTTATAGGAACTGGCGGAGATACTCATTTAGGCGGAGATGATTTTGACCAAAGAATAATGGATTGGATAGTTAATGAATTCAAAAAAGATCAGGGAATTGATTTGTCAAAAGATCCCTTGGCTTTGCAAAGAATTAAAGAAGCTGCCGAGAAAGCAAAAATAGAATTATCAACCGCTTTAGAAAGTGAAATTAATCTTCCTTTTGTTACTTCTGATGCTGCAGGACCAAAGCATCTTTATTACAAATTAACCCGGGCAAAGTTAGAAGACTTAGTTTCAGATTATATTGCTAAATCACTTGAAGTAACTAAGCAAACTTTGAAAGAAGCTAAACTGGAACCAAAAGATATTGAAGAGATAGTTTTAGTTGGCGGTCAAATCCGAATGCCGAAAATTCAAGAAGAAATTAAAAAACTTTTTAACAAAGAGCTTTGTAAAGAAATTAATCCTGACGAAGTAGTAGCTATTGGAGCAGCTATTCAAGGAGGAATTTTACAGGGAGAGATGAAAGAAGTTTTACTTTTGGATGTTACACCGCTTTCTTTGGGTATTGAAACACTAGGAGGAGTGAGTACTGTTTTAATTTCTAAGAACACTACTGTCCCGACGGCAAAAACTCAAATTTTTTCTACAGCTGCTGAGAGTCAAACTACTGTTGAAATTCATATTTTACAAGGAGAAAGGCCAATGGCAATAGATAATAAAACCTTAGGAAAGTTTATTCTGGATGGTATTCCACCTGCTCCCAGAGGTATTCCTCAAATTGAAGTTACTTTTGATATTGACGCTAATGGTATTTTAAATGTTACGGCCAAAGATAAAGCTACTAATAAAGTTCAGTCAATCAAGATTGAAGGTTCAATAGGTATTTCTAAAGAGGAGGTAGAGAAAATGAAAAAAGAAGCAGAATTACATGCTACTGAAGATAAAAAGAAGCAGGAAATCATTGAAAATAGAAATTTAGCCGATAATATGATTTATACTACTGAGAAAACTTTAAAAGAAGCCGGAGATAAAGTTGCCACAGATTTAAAAAAAGAGATTGAAGAAAAAATTGAAGCTTTAAAAAAAGTCAAAGATGGTGATAATATAGAAGAAATAAAAAGTAAAACTTCAGAACTTTCTCAAGCAGTCCAGAAAGTTGGAGCAGAGTTATATAAACAAACCGCTGAAACAAAAAAACCAGAACAAGAAGAAGAGAAAAAAGGTCCTGAAGAAGGAGAATACAAAGAAAAGTAATTTATGGCAAAGGATTATTATCAGATTTTAGGAATTTCTCGCGATGCTCCTCAGGATGAAATTAAAAAAGCTTATTATAAATTAGCTCATAAATATCATCCTGATAAAGGAGGAGACGAGAAAAAAATGAAAGAAATAAATGAAGCTTATCAAATTCTTTCGGATAAAGAAAAAAAAGCTCAGTATGATAAATTTGGTAGGATTTTTGAAGGAGCTGAAGGATTTTCCAGTCAAGGCGGACCAACATCTGGCTGGGATTTCGGATTTGGTCGTGGAAGATCCAATAATGAGGATTTTGGAGATTTTGGTTTTGGAGATTTAGGAGAGATGATGGAAGAAATTTTTGGTTTTGGTCAAACCGGAAGAAAAAAAGACCTGAAAAAGGGAAAAGATATTGAAGTTGATTTGGAAATTCCTTTAGAGTATACTTTGGAAGGAAAAGAAAAAGAGATTACTTTAAGAAAATTGGTTACTTGTCCCAGATGTCAAGGAACTGGAGCGGAACCGGGCAGTAAAACAAAAGAATGTTTTTCCTGTCGTGGAACAGGTCAAGTTCAGCAAATTAGAAAAACTCCATTTGGTTCTTTTACTAGATATATTGTTTGTCCAGAATGCCACGGAGAAGGATATAAACCAGAAAAATCTTGTAATGTTTGTAAAGGTGAAGGCAGAATAGAAGGAGAAGAAAATATTAAAATTTTCATTCCGGCTGGTGTTGATACTAATCAGGTAATAAAAGTTGAAGGAAGGGGAGAGGCTGGAAGAAAAAAAGGCAAAGTAGGAGATTTATATTGTCGGATTTTTATTAAACCTCATTCTGTTTTCAAAAGAAAAGGAGATGATTTATTTTTAAAAACAGTGATTTCTTTTTCTCAAGCTGCTTTAGGAGATGCAATTGAAATTCCTACTTTAGGAGGAAAGAATATTTCTTTGAAAATTCCATCTGGTACTGAGTCTGGAAAAATTTTAAGAATTTCGGGCAAAGGAATTCCTCGTTTTGCAGGTTACGGCAAAGGAAATATGTATGTAGAATTAATTATTAAAACTCCGAAAAAGCTGACAAAAAAACAAAAAGAACTTTTAGAGCAATTGAAACAAGAAGGAATATAAGCCCCCGTAGCTCAATTGGTAGAGCAGCTCCCTTTTAAGGAGACGGTCACGTGTTCAAATCGCGTCGGGGGCACTTTTTTATTTAATATTGACAAAAATAAATTTACTTTTATAATTAAATATCTGCTCTTTTTAAGAATCTGAGAGTTAACAAAACCATCCGAGCTTCTGGGTAGTGAAGCCCAGAGCAGTAAAAGTAGCGTAGACTACTAAAGGAGGGAACGATGCCAGTTATCCAACTTAGTTGAAGCCTTGGTTGGAAGTAAAAAGTAAAGGCTTCTTTCAGACTCTCAGATTTTGGAGCAGTACAAAGCCGCGTTTCAGATCAATTTGATTGATTTGGAACGCGGCTACTTCATTTTTTATTGGCCTAAGAATTAAAATTTGCTATAATGTTATGGTATGAGTTTTAAAAAGACTTTAATTTTTATTTCGTTGGTCGTTGTTATTTTAACTAGTTTTAGCGGTGGTCTTTATTATGGGGAATCGCAGTGTAAAATTTGTCCGCCCGAGGAAATTGATTTTTCTCTTTTATGGCAAACCTTGCACGAGCTTGAGGAAAAATTTGTCAATAAATCAGCTCTTGATATTCAGAAAATGATTTACGGAGCTATCTCCGGAATGGTAAAATCTTTAGAAGATCCTTATACAGTCTTTTTGAATCCTGAAGATACTAAAAGATTTAGCGATGATATTAAAGGAAGTTTTGAGGGAGTAGGTATGGAAATTAGTATAAGAAAGGGTCAGCTTCAGGTGATTGCTCCCTTGGAAGGGACGCCGGCGCAAAAAGCAGGGTTGCGTGCCGGGGATAAAATTATAAAAGTGGACGATACTTTAACAATTGACTTGACTATTGATGAAGCGGTTAATTTAATTCGGGGTGAAAAAGGGACAGAAGTAATTTTGACAATTTATCGTCAAGATTGGGAAAATACCAGAGAAATTAAAATTATTAGAGGAATAATTGAAATCCCTTCTTTAAAATGGGAAATAAAAGATGATAATATTGCTTATCTGCAACTCTATCAATTTTCGGAGAAAGCTAATTTTGATTTTAGAGAAGCAGCTATTGAAATTTTAGCCAGTCCTTGTAAAAAAATAATTTTGGACTTAAGAAATAATCCAGGTGGTTATTTAGAAGTAGCTCAGAATATTGCAGGCTGGTTTCTTGAAAAAGAAAAAATTGTGGTTATCGAGGATTTTGGCGGTAAGCAAGAACAGCAAATTTACAAAGCCAATGGCACGGCAAGCTTAGCCGAATATCCAATAGTGATTTTAATAAATCAAGGATCTGCTTCTGCTTCTGAAATTTTAGCCGGAGCTTTAAGAGATAATCGTGATATATTATTGGTCGGCGAAAAATCTTTTGGTAAAGGATCTGTTCAAGAATTAAAAATGTTAAAAGGAGATTCTTCTCTTAAAGTGACCATAGCTAAATGGTTGACTCCAAAAGGCGAATCTATTACAGATAAAGGATTGGAGCCGGATGTTGAAGTAGAGATAACAGAAGAAGATTATACAGAGGAAAGAGACCCTCAATTAGATAAAGCGATTGAAATAATTAAAAGCTTATAGTACAATACTATAATATGCGGGTTATTTTACTCAAAGATGTTGAAAATATAGGAAAGAAGCACGATATCAAAGAAGTTAAAGATGGTTTTGCTAGGAACTTTTTGATTCCTAAAGGTTTGGTAAAATTAGTTACCAAGAAGAATCTTACTTGGTTAGAAGTTCAGAAAGAGACAGAAACACGAAAAGCCGAAGAAGAACTAAAGAAAATTCAAGGAATAGCTTCAACTATTGATGGTCAGGAAATTATTATTCCGGTTAAACTTGGCGAAGAGGACCAGTTATTTGAATCAATTACTACACAAAAGCTTTCTGAGAAATTAAAAGAACTTGGCTTTGAGATTAAAAAAACTCAAATTAATTTAGAAAAACCAATTAAAGAACTTGGAGAATTTCTGATTAAAATTAATTTTGAACACAATTTAGAAGCCGAAATAAAGGTGATAGTATCTGAAGAAAAAAAAGAGAAATGAAATTAAAATACATCTTTGTTGCGGGAGGTGTAATGTCTGGTATTGGAAAAGGAGTAGCTGTGGCTTCAATTGGCAGAATCTTAAAAGGTAAAGGTTTTAAGGTAACTGCGGTTAAAATTGATCCTTATATTAATGTTGATGCCGGAACTATGAACCCCGTTGAACACGGGGAAGTTTTTGTGACTGATGACGGAACAGAATGTGACCAAGACGTTGGAAATTATGAAAGATTTTTAAATGAGAATTTAAGTACTGATAATTATATTACTACTGGCAGGGTTTATCAATCAGTAATAAATCGGGAAAGAAATCTGGAATATGGTGGTCGGTGCGTTGAAGTAGTACCAGATATTCCTAATGAAGTAATTTCTCGAATAAAAAAAGCAGCTAAAAAAAATAAGGCTGATTTTGTTTTAATTGAAATTGGAGGAACGGTAGGGGAATATCAAAATATGCTATTCCTTGAAGCAGCCAGAATATTAAAACTAAAATATCCGAAAGATGTCCTTTTTATTTTAGTTAGCTATCTGCCAATTCCGGAAATGATCGGTGAGATGAAAACTAAACCCACTCAGACTGCTGTTAAAACTTTAAATACGGCTGGTATCCAACCAGATATTATTTTAGCCAGAGCCAGCCTTCCTTTAGATGCGCCCAGAAAAAGAAAAATCTCTATTTTTTGTAATTTAGAAGTTAAAGATGTTATTTCAGCTCCTGATATTAAATCAATCTATGAAATTCCGATTAATTTTGAAATAGAAAACTTAGACAGTCGAATTTTAAAGAAGTTTAGACTGAGAACCAAGAAAAATGATTTAAAAGATTGGAAAAAATTAATCGCTGTTATTAAAAAAGTTAAAAAACCGGTTAAAATCGGTATAATCGGAAAATATTTTAAAAGTGGAAAATTTACTCTGATGGATTCTTATATTTCAGTTATTGAAGCTATAAAGCATGCTGCTTGGTTTTATAAAAGAAAGCCGGAAATTTATTGGTTGTCATCCGAAGAATATGAAAAAAATCCTAAAAAACTTCAAGAATTAAAAAAATATGACGGTATAATTGTTCCAGGCGGTTTTGGCAATAGGGGAATAGAAGGAAAAATTAAGACTATTAAATTTTGTCGAAAGAAAAAAATCCCATTCTTGGGACTTTGTTTAGGAATGCAGTTAGCTGTAATTGAATTTGCTCGAAATATTTGTGGTTTTAAAAAAGCAAACTCTACTGAATTTTCAACGGATTGCCAATATCCAATAATTGATGTAATGCCAGAACAAAAAAACCTTATTCGTGATAAAAAATACGGAGGAACAATGCGATTGGGGGCTTATAATTGTAAATTAAAGCCAAAAACTCACAGCTTTAAAGCTTATGGACGATCTAATATATCTGAGCGTCATAGACATCGTTATGAATTGAATAATGATTTTAAAGAAACTTTAGAGTCTAAAGGAATGATAATAGCTGGAGTAAACCCAGAAAAAAACTTAGTTGAAATTATTGAATTAAAAAATCATCCTTTTTTTGTTGGCGTTCAATTTCATCCAGAATTAAAATCACGGCCTTTAAAGCCGCATCCTTTATTTAAAGAATTTATTAAAGCTGCTATTCAACATTAACAATTTTTACTTTTCTTTGAGACTTATTGAATAACATTTTTCTTTTTGTTGTGAAATGAACAACACCTTCTTTCAAAGAATATAAGGTGTTATCGCTGCCACGTCTGACATTTTTTCCTGGAAGGAATTTCAAACCTCGCTGACGAATAATAATTGAGCCATTTTTAGTAGTTTCTCCTTCGAAAAGTTTAACTCCTAAATATTTTGGCTGAGAATCCCTTCCTAATTTTGTAGCTCCAGTAGCTTTAGTTTTCGCCATACAATTAAGATGTTACAAAAAATTATACAATTTGTCAAAAAATATCAAGCTGATATTATATTGGTTATCGGCGTTATTTTAATTTCTTTACTTTCTTTTACTATGGGTTATCTTACGGCTAAACAGCAAGAAAAAGAATCATTAAAAATTAATTATGAAGATAGCTATAATTGGAGCGGGAATTTCCGGTCTTTATCTAGCTTGGAAATTGAGTAAACAAGGTTATCAGGTAACAGTTTTTGAAAAAAAAGAGAAAATTGGAAAAAAATGTTGTTCAGGGCTTTTTTCTGAAAAAATTTTAGAGTTTATTCCTGAAAGCCGGAAATTAATTCAAAAACAAATAAAATCAGTTTTAATTCATTTTTCTAAAAAAACCTTAGAAGTAAGTTTTTCTAAAAAGATTTTACTGATGGATCATTTTGAGCTTGATAATTTAGTAGCCGATTTAGCTAAAAGTACAGGAGCTAAAATTTCTTTGGGCCACCCAATTATTTTTTTACCGAAAGGGTTTGATAGAACTATTGGTTGTGATGGGCCGAATTCTGTTGTTAGAAAAAACTTAGGATTATCAGAACTAAATTATAAACTAGCTATTCAGGGATTTGCTTCTGCACCTTTTTTAAAAGAAAATAATAGAGAATTAATTGAGACCTGGCCCCAAAAACAAAAAGGTTTTATTTGGAAAATATCAAAAGGTGAAAAGACCGAATACGGAATAATTTCTAATCCTAAAATAGCAAAGAGTATTTTTGAAAATTTCTTGAAAAGAAATAATCTTTATTTAAATAATATGAGAGCAGGACTAGTTCCTCAAGGATTTTTAATTCCTTCTGATTCTAAAATTACTCTTTGTGGCGATGCTGCAGGATTAACTAAACCTTGGTCAGGCGGCGGAGTAGTCTGGGGATTAATAGCTGCTGAAATTCTCCTGAAAAATTTTCCAAATTTTTTAGAATATAGAAAAGAAGTGAAAAAGTTTTTTTTACCAAAAATTCTTTTTTCAAAAATAGCTGTTAAGTTAATTTATTTTTTAGGATTTAATTTTTCTTGGATTTTGCCAAAAAATGTTAAAATAGAAAGTGATTTTTTAATATGAAGAAAATTCCTTATCATTTAGGCATTATTGTTGATGGTAATCGGAGATGGGCAAAGGAAAGGGGATTGCCGACTTTTGCCGGCCATCGTCAAGGACTAAAAAAAGTAAAAGAAGTAATAAAATGGTGTAAACAGCAGGGAATAAAAATTCTCACTTTGTTTGTTTTTTCTACTGAAAATTGGAAACGCTCAAAGATTGAAGTGAATTACTTAATGAAACTATTTAAACAGACGTTTAATAAAAAAAATATCAAAGAGATTGATAAAGATGGGATAAGAGTTCGGGTAATTGGCCAAAGAGAAAAGTTAGAAAAATCCTTACAGAAAGCAATAAAAGATGTTGAAGAACTGACTAAAAGTAATAAAGAAATGACTTTAAATTTTGCTTTGAGTTATGGAGGAAGAGCTGAAATTGTGGAGGTAATAAAAAAGATAATTGAAAAGAAAATTCCTTCGGAAAAAATTACCGAAGATATAATTTCTCAAAATCTCTGGACATCTGATTTAGATTTAATTATTAGGACTGGTATGGAACAGCGGATTTCAAATTTTTTGATTTGGCAGGCAGCTTATTCTGAACTTTATTTTTGTAAAAAATACTGGCCAGCCTTCACAGAAAAGGATTTAGAAGAGGCGCTTGAAGAATATAACCGGCGGCAGCGAAGATTTGGCAAATAATAATGAAAGTTTTAAATAAAACAATTGAATTTCAAACTAAAGATACATTTGATTTTATTGATATAACTGATAAAGTCAAAGATTTTATTACAAAAAGCCAGCTCAAAAATGGCTTAGTAAATATTCAAATTTTGCATACCTCTGCTGCTCTTATTGTTAATGAAAATGAACCGCTTCTTATTGAAGATTTTAAGAATAATCTTGAGAAAACTGCTCCCAAAGCTTTGAATTATCAACATAATGACCTTAATAAACGAAGCGTTAATATATGTCCGGACGAATGTATTAATGGTCATTCTCATTGCCAAGCCATTCATTTATTAGTAAATGCAACTTTAAATCTAATTAATGGGAAAATTCAACTTGGCCAATGGCAAAGAATTTTTATTGTAGAATTAGATCACTCAAGAAAAAGACAAATTCAAATTCAAATTCTAGGAATCTAAGTATTTGGTGATTATCGTCTAACTTGTTGTCAAGGGATAATTACTCTTGTTTTTTTTATTGACAAATCTATAAATTTATTGCAGAGTTATTTTAAGGAGGGTTTAGCCCTTTTTAATAAGAATAAATACTGAGGAGGAAGATAAAATGCCAATGCTGATGTTTATGGCAGAGCTATAGGCTTTAACTACAACAGCCGGCTGCACTGCCAAGAACTTCTTTTGCGGTCTGATGAAAGAATAGAGATGATGAGATGATACTACACTTCGCTTTGCGCCAAAGATATTACAGTCAGAGAAGGGGGATTGAAAGAATGAGGACATCAAGGTTGCCGGAAGGTGGAATGAACCTATTTCAGGAGATCAAGGCCAAGAGAGTCGAGGCCACGGCCAAGGGGATAGAAATCATCAATCTATCTATTGGCCAGCCAACAGGAGCAGCTTTGCTCAGTGCCAGGAACGAAGCGGCCAGGGTAGTAATGCTGGACGAAGAGCGGGTGCACGAATATCAGGACAATACCTGCCATTACATTCCGGACTTTGCCAAGCGGTTTGTCCAAGCCCACTTCAAGGATAAATTTCTTGAAGGAGCGGATGTCGGTTATCTGCCAATTCCAGGAATAAAGCCGATGCTGGGGTTGATTCCCTTAGCCTGCGGAGCTCACCTGGAACAGTTCAAGGTAGCTACTACTACAAAGCCGGGTTATTCGACTCCGGCCGACTGGTGCGGTTATCTGCAGGTATTCCAGTATTCTCTGCTTCTTAATCCCGAGAATGGATTTCGTTTCCAGGCAAGGGATATTGAGCCGGGAACTGCCTTGGTTATGACTAATTACCCGCACAATCCCAGTGGCCAAATTGCTACCCGGGAGTGGTGGCAGAAGATCTGCGCAGTCTGTGAGACGAACAACATCAGATTGTTCAACGACAATCCTTACTATATTCTTTCTCATGATCCAGCGAGCTGTGCTTTATCCGAGGTTGCTGTGAACTACCGGGACCTTTCTTGGGCAGAAGCATTCTCAGCTTCCAAAGTTATTCGCAACGGCACAGGATGGAGGATAGGAGCGATTGTCGGTTCGAAAGACTTCGTCGCTGATATTATGACCATTAAAGGCAATACCGATAGCGGTTTTGCCTCTCCCATGGCAGCTGGTGCACTTGATGCTATCGAGAACGACAGGGAGAATATCAGGAATATAAGAGAGATATACGAAAAGCGCATAAACTTGCTCATTACTATTCTGACCAAACATGGTATGCGCTTGGCCGTAAATCCTGGTGCTGGATTCTTCACCCTTTGGTTGAGGCCCAATTACTTCTTCGGTGAAAAAGTGCAGGATGCCAAGCACTTCAACTTCCAAATGATTGAGCGAACCGGAGTGACAGGCGTGCAATTCGACCCTTACATCAGATACGCTGTCTGCGATAACGTGGAGGATATGGCAGACAAAATCGAAGCCGCCTTTAAGGCAGCTGAAGTTTCCTACTAATTGAGTAGAAGTTGTGACTATAGGGCTCCAGAGGTTAAAATCTTTGAGAGCCCTTCCTTTTTCTATTATTACTGTGGAGGTTGCTATTATTTTTTTCTTTACTTGATTATCTAAAATAATCAAAACTGTAAAAGCCCATCGCTGGGCAGTTTTTATTTAAGGCTGTTAATATTGTGCGACATTTAATAAATAAAAGAAAATCGTCAGTAGATTAATTATTCTTTAAGATTTTTGCCGCTATGGTATTGACGATGAATATCACGAAGACGTTTGTTTGTTACATGAGTATATATTTGGGTTGTAATAATACTTCTGTGGCCTAAAAATTCCTGGATACTTCGTAGATCAACGCCTTGAGTTAGTAAATCGGTTGCCATTGAATGCCTTAATGTATGAGGGGTTGTAAATACAGGAACGCCTGCTGAGATTGCATATTTTTTGACAATTCTTTCTATAGAACGCGATGTTAGGCGAGCATCCGCATCTTTTCTAGCTCTGTAATGAATGAATAAGGCCTTATCTTTATCTTTACGGGTTTTTAAATATTGTTTGATCCAAGACAAAGCTCTTTCAGAAAAATAAACAGTTCTAGGGTGACTTCCTTTACCAATAATCCCAAGTTCTAAATCTTTTTTGTTTTCTATATTAGTAAATTGTTCTTTATTGAGAGCAACTAATTCAGCAACTCTTAATCCGGTTGAGAAGAGAGATTCCAAAATAGCTCTATCTCTTAAGCCTTTTTGAATTTTAGTATTGGGGGCTAATAAAAGTTTCTCAATTTGATCTAAATTTAGGAATTTTACAGTTTTTTCCGCTTTAGCGTCTTTTGGAAGAGTTATTTTGTCTGCGGGGAGTGATATTAGGTCTTTGGCAGTAAAATAGCTCAAAAGGGCTCTCAGGGCGATTAAATAGTAGTTCTGGGTTGTCTTCTTTAAGGAATGACCCCTTTGGTCTTGAAAACGGCTTAAAAACAATCTATAAGCCCAAATATCTTCTGCGGCAAGTTCATGTGGTAGGAGATATTCTTTTTTATTTTTTTTTAGCCAGAAAACAAATTTAGCGAGGTAGCGCTGGTAATTCTTTTGAGTATTATCTGATAAACCTTTTTCAACTTCACAATAATCTAAAAAATCTGGGATATGTTTGATGATGCTTTTATCAGATTTTTTCATATTTATAGGGAAGTGGTTAAAACCTCCTTTTGTTTTAGATATAAAGTGACGCTTTACCTATATTGTCCGACCTATTATATCTTAATAATAAACAGTCTAAAAGACTATGTCAAGAGATAAAATTATATTCCCCCGTCGATTAAACAGTCCTGTGGATTAAGCGGTAAAAAGGAGGAGTTTTTATTTAATCAATTCTTTAAATTTTTCCAAAAGAGTTTTACCAATTTCTGGTGCTTCTTTTTTTATTTCTTCTTTTTCTTTTTGAAATTCTTCTTCAATAATTGGTTTTCTTTTTTCAGCTTCTTCTTTAATTCTGGACTCTATTTCTTTTTGGAACCATTTTTCAATTTTTGGCCAAACATTAGCTATAAACCACTGATACATCTTATTCCACACAGGAAGAACATTTTTTTCCCAAAGCTTTTTTAAAATACTTGGCATTTCTTTTTGAGTAGTTTCAAGAGTTTTTTCTCCCATTTGTTTTGCTTCTTCTAATGTTTCTGGTGTTTGGAAAGATTTAAGTTGGGCAAATGAAAAAATCGGCAACAAAAGCCCAAATATTATTAAAATTGGTATTATTTTTTTTATCATTTTAATACTTCCCTTCCTTCTTTTATTCTTTTAAAAGTTTTTTCTCTTCCTAATATTTCAGCTATTTCTAAAGGGCCAGCTGAGGCTTCTTTTCCGGTTAAAATAATTCTCAAAGGCCATAAAAGCTTTCCCCTATCCCCTATTTTTTCAGCTTCTGGCATTAAAAATTCTTCCAAATTTTCTTTAGTCCAATTTTCAGTTTTGATTTTAGATAATATTTTTTCCAACTTGTCAAAAGAATGAATAATTTCTTTATCGGTCATATCTTTCCATTTTAACAAGTCTTTATTATATTCTAATTTATCTTTAAAGAAAAAATCAGTCAATTCAGAAATATCTGAGAGTTTTTTCAATCTTTCCTTATAAATTGAAACAATTTTCTGGATAGAATCTAAACTTATTTCTTCTTTAGTTTCAGTAATACAATATGCCTGATTAATTTCCATTGCTCCGTAAGCCGGAGGATATTGTTCTTGTTTAAAAATAGGTGTAATTAATCCTTCTTTAATTAAATAAGGCAGACAAAGTTCGGTTAATTTTTCTAATGACTTTTGACGGATATAAAATCCATTTAAAAAATCTAATCTTTTATTATTAAAAATTGCTCCTCCTTTTTGAACTTTATCTAAAGAAAATTCTTTAATTAAGGAAGGTATTGAATAGATTTCTCTGTCTCCGCCAGGATTCCATCCTAAAAAAACCATAAAATTAATTAATGCTTCCGGAAGATATCCTGCTTCTCTATATTCAGAAACAGCTACAGCTCCATGTCTTTTACTCAATTTAGTTTTATCTGGTCCAAAAATTAAAGGAAAATGACCATATTCTGGTTGTGGAAAATTTAAAGATTCTTGGATTAAAATTTGCTTTGGAGTATTGGAAATATGATCTTCTCCTCTAAAGACATGACTGATTTTCATTTCAAAGTCGTCAATCACTACGGCAAAATTATATAAAGGAATAGATGTTGTCTTGGCAATAATAAAATCTCCAATTAAAGAAGTATCAAACTCTAATTTGCCACGGATTAAGTCATTAAATTCAAGTTTTTTTGAAGCCACTCTGAATCTAATTACCGATGGTTTTCCTTCAGCTAAATATTTTTTAATTGTTTCTTTAGAAAGATTTGCACATTTTCCGGAATAACACGGTGCTTCTCCAATTGATAATTTATATTGTCTTTGAGCTTCTAATTCTTCTTCAGAGCAAAAACAATAATAAGACTTATCCTCGGCTATTAATTGTTTTAAGTATTTACTATAGCTTTCTGTTCTTTGACTTTGACGATAAGGTCCGTAAGCTCCTGAAATATCAGGTCCTTCTGACCATTCAATTCCTAACCATTTTAGACTTTCGATAATATCTTTTTCAAATAAAGGACTTGATCTTTCTAAATCTGTATCTTCGATTCTTAAAACATAACTTCCCTGATATTTTTTAGCAAAAAGATAATTAAAAAGAGCGGTTCTGGCTAAGCCGATATGTAATAATCCTGTTGGCGAGGGAGCAATTCTCACCCTTACTTCTCCGGGCTTTATAAACTTAAAATCCCCAGAATCCATCAATTTAATTTTGACACGAATTTTTTAATTGGTCAACTATGTATTCGGCAATCGTTTTAGCTGCTAATGGCTTGGAGAAATTTTTGGCTGCTTTTCTCATTTTTTCTAATTCTTGAGGACTAGAGAAAAGGTATTTTAATTTTTCTAAAAAGAAATGTGGAGTAAAATTAGCTTCCTCTATTACTAAACAGGCTTTATTTTCGGCATAGGAATAAGCGTTTTTTATTTGATGATTTTGAGCAGATTCAGGTAGAGGAATTAAGATGCTTGGTTTTCCAAGAGCAGCAATTTCAAAGATACTTCCTGAACCGGCTCGACTAACAATTAAGTCAGCTGCTTGATAAGCATGTTTCAATTGTTCCTCTTTTAAAAATGGGAGAAGATGATAATATTTTTCTAAATCTTTGGTTATCATTACTTTGGCTTCTACTTTTACTTCTTTGAAGTTTTTTTGTCCGCATTGATGAATAAGTTCAAAATTAGTAAGAAGTTTAGAAAGAATCTCCAAGATTTTATCGTTTATTCTTTGAGCCCCTTGAGAACCGCCCAGAATTAAAATTACTGGTTTTTCACTAGTTAATTTAAATAATTTCTGAGCTTTTTCTTTTGAACCGTTCAATAATTCTTTTCTAATCGGATTTCCGATTAAAATCATTTTTGAAGGAGGAAACCATTCGGTTTTGGGAAAGGAAACAAAGACCTTTGGTAAAAATTTACTTAAAAAACGGTTAGATAATCCAGGAACAGCATCTGATTCATGTAAAAGAATAGGAGTCCATAAAAGCCAACCGGCTATTACCCCTGGCAAAGAACCAAATCCTCCCTTACTAAAAATTAAGTCTGGACTTAGACGGAAAATATAAAAAATAGCCTGAAAAATTCCAGCCGGAATTTTAAATAGACAATCGACTAAATTTTGAGTAATACTTTTCCAATCTGTATATCTTCTTATTTTCCCAGCTAAAACATGCTTAATTATTATTCCTTCTTGAGAAAGAAAAATTTCTCCAAATTCATCTTCGGGACCAATGTAAAAAAACTGAAGATTTTTTTCAGGATATATCCTTCTTATTTCTCTGGTTAAAGATACTATTGGTAGTATATGCCCGCCGGTTCCACCACCAGTAAATAAAATTTTCATTGTTTTGAAATATTTAATAAAATTCCTACGCCAATTAATTCGGTTACTAAAGCTGATCCCCCATAACCGATGAATGGTAAAGGAATTCCGGTTAAGGGTAAAATTTCAATCATTGAGCCAATATTAATAAAAGCCTGAATGACAATCCAAGAACTAATACCAATGGCCGTTAATTGAGAAAATTTATCTTGGCTAGTTTTTCCAATTTTGAATCCTCGCCATAAAAATATTAAAAAAAGAGCAATTAAAATAAAGCTGCCTATAAATCCCATTTCTTTAGCCATAATGGCAAAAATTGAATCTGATATTGATTCTGGCAGAAAACTAAGTTGCAGATGAGACATTCCTAAACCTAAACCAGCAAGTCCTCCTGAGCCAATAGTAATTAAAGCCTGTTTTATCTGGAAACCAATTCCCATTGGGTCAATTCCTGAATTAAAAAAGACGGCAATGCGATTTAATCTATAAGGAGCTAATTTAATTAAAGTGAATAATGTTGTGATTCCTATTAAAATTATTGAAAAGGTCTGCCATAAAGGAGTGTTGGATATAAAATACATTATAACAGCTACTATGGCAATTATTCCTAAAGTGCTGATATCGGGTTGAAAGACTAAAAGCAAGCTAACCAAACTCATAACAATCAGAAAAACAATAAAAGTTTGATTAAATGCCCCTTTTGTCTTTTCAAGTATGTTTTTTTCTGTCCGACTACTTAACCAAGCAGCTAAATATAAAATAAAGGTGATTTTTAAAAATTCTGAAGGCTGAAGAGAAAAAGGTCCAATTGTCAACCATCTACTTGCTCCTCCAGCTCCAGCTCCAATTTTTGGCAGAAAAACCATTGCTAACATTATCAGGTTTAATAGAATTAAAACCGGAGCCAATTTTTTTAATAAATCTAAGCGGATTTTAAAAGCAAAAAAACCTAAAATTAATCCTAGTAATAATCCAAATAACAACTGATGGTTTAAAAAGTAATAAGTGTTGTTAAAATTTTCTTGAGAAAGAGGAGCTGAAACACTAGCTAAGATAATAATTCCCAAAGCTACTAAAATAAGAACTGTCCCTAATAAAAAATAATCAGGTTTACCTTTAATCCTTTCCATACTTTTTTACATATTTTTTGAATAAATTGCCTTTTTCTTTATAATCCTTAAAAATACTAAAACTTGAAGAAGCCGTAGAAAGTAAGCAGATTTTTTCTTTTTTAGTATATTGATAAGCTAATTTTACAGCATCTGCCATATTACTAACAAAGAAATGTTTTAGTAAAGAACTAGTTGAATTCAATTGAGTGATTTTTTTCCAGATTCGTTCTCCGGTAGTTGGAAATAAAATCACATTTTTTATTTTACTTTTTAAAACTTTTTTAGCTAATTTAGTAAACTCAATATTTCTTTCAAAACCACCAAGCATGATTGTTTCTACTTTATTACCTAAGGTTTCTATGGCTTCTATTGTTGCCTCAGGAATAGTTGCTAAAGCATCATTGTAAAAAGTGATTCTTCGAAAAGTCCCAACTAATTCTAATCTGTGAGGTAAAAATTTGAATTCTTTAATTGTTTTTTTGACAATTTTGGAAGGAATTTTGAATATTTTAGCAACTGCTTCTGTCGCTGTTTTATCTAACTGATAATATTTTCCTTGAATTGGAATTTTTTTAGCTTTAGATTTTTTTGTTATTTCTTTAACTAATTTATCTCCCGAATTAAAAATTAGATAGTCTGCTTTATTTTGATAACGACCAATATTGGCTTTGGCTTTTGTATATTCTTTGAAACTTTTGTAATAATCCAAATGTTCAGGATAAATATTTAAAAGAACAGCAATTTGAGGAGATTTTTTAAGATTGTAAAGCTGATGGCTAGATAACTCATAAACATAAACATCATCAATTTTTGCTTTATTAAGAAAAGATAATGCTGGCTTGCCAATATTTCCGACTAAATGAACTTTAATTTTTCCTTGTTTTAATATTTGATAAATTAGAGAAGCGGTAGTACTTTTTCCTTTTGTTCCGGTAATGCCGATAATTGTTCCAGGACAATTATCGAAGAAAATCTCTGTTTGTGAAGTAATTTTTCTTTCTCTATAAGCTTTTTCAATTTCTGGTAAATGAATAGGAATTCCGGGCGATTTAATTACAACATCATAATCTTTAACTTTTTTAAGATAATTTTTATCAGTTTTTTGGTCAGCAACTTTTAAAATTTTTTCAGGGAATAATTTTTTTAAGAATTTAAAACTGTTTTGTCCTTCTTTGCCAAAACCTAAAATTAGAACTTTTTTAGTTTTTAATTCATTTAATTTCATTCTGTCTTTAAGATACCACTTTTTTTAAGATTTTTTCAAATTCTTTCGGTAAGTTATTATAATTATTCCAAGAGTTTATCATTTTTTTTGATTCATTTTCTAAATTTTGGTGTTTTAATAAAACCTTTTCTTCGAAATAATTTAAAAGAGATAGTTTAGAGATATCTATTCCTATTTTATTTGCTTTTTTCCAACTTAAGTAGAAAGCGAGTAAACTCTCTTTTTTAGTACCAATACATTCAAAAGGCTTTATCCCCTGCTCTCCGATTAATTCTTTCATTAGAGAGAGAAGTTTTTTATCTTGAAACAGATTTTTTCCAAAAATTTTAGATAATTTTTTATTATCTATAAAAGGATAAAGACAAGTCCATACAAAAAGGCATTTAGGACAATTACCACACCATTTTTTAGTAGGTTTTTTGGTACCGGAAGCTGTTTTATATGCTTCGTTACAGCTTAAAAAAGAAGAAAAATATTTAGGATAGCTTGAAAATAATTTAGCTATTTGAATTTCATAAATAGGTCTGAGAAAACTAAAATATTCTACATTTTTTGTTAAATATTTCTTAGAATAATTTTTGAATTTTTTCTCAAAATCAAAACTTTTTGAATATTGATGATTAATTATTTTACTCAAGTATTTTATATTACCTTCATTCGAGCTTCGTTCCTGAGAAAAAGCAATATACTTATAATTGAAAATTACGGCCAATATCACGCTTAAGAAAGATAAATAAGACGAAAAAGGAGTATGGCCGTTTAAGAATCCTTTTTGGTTTAACTCTAAAAGTCTTTTGTCAGTTTTCCGTCTGATAATTAAAGGTTTTTTACAGCTAGCAATTTTTATTATTTTTTGAGCAGATTCAGTTGGATTTAAGCTAAAGCAATTAATGTCTTTTTTTATTTTTTTTAGAATTTCCAAGGTAACTATTGAATCCTTTCCTCCTCCCACTGGTACTAAAACCTTATCCTCGTTTTTTGATAATTTTACAAGGTTCAACCTAGTAAAATTGCTATTTATTGGAATGACTTTAAAAAAGTTTTGTTTTCTAAAATTAATTTTATTTTCATAGAAAAACTGGCCCAGTCCTTGAATTATTAGGTCTTTCCACCAGTTAATTTGCTCTTTATTTAAAGGGCCAGCTTTAACTATTATTTTTGGAGAGCAGGTTGCCTTCCAATAACTGGGGATTTCCGCCAGTCCCAAATGAAAAATTAAATTATTTAATATCTTATTCCCTATTTTTTTTAGCTTGGATTCATCAATATTTTCAATAATTACTTTTGGTCTAAAACAGATACCGGGTTCAATTTTAAAATCAAAAAAAATTTCTAAGTTATTTTTAGAAATTCTATAAGAATAGTTTTCATAAATAAATTTAGGATATTTTTTTCTCAAATTTTGAATTTTCGTTTTCATGATGTAATTATCCTAATAAGCGAATTGCTACTCCCAGAACGGCAAAAATAATGCCAATTAACCAAAATCTCATAGTTACTTTATAACTTGGCCATCCTCGAGCTTCAAAATGGTGGTGAATCGGAGTGGAAAGCCAGATTTTTTTATGACGAAATTTTTTAGATAGTAATTGAATAATTAAAGAACCAACTTCAATAACCATTAATCCGGCAATGATTGGTAAAACTACTACCGAATCTGTTAAAAAAGCTACTACAGCCATAGTTGATGTTAATCCTAAAATTCCTGTTTCTCCCATATAAAATTTTGCAGGAGGGATATTAAACCATAAAAAAGCAAAGAGAGTGCCAACAATTACAATACAAAATGTAGCAAGATCAATTTTTCCCTGAGAAAAAGCAATTATTGAAAATGCTCCAAAAATAGCGGCAAATATTCCTCCTGATAATCCATCTAAACCATCAATTACTCCTCCTGCCCAAGAAGCAATCATTACTAATATAAAAAGAGGAATATACCAGAACCCGATAGTAAGATCAATTCCTGAAGGAAAATTAAAAATTAAAGGAATATGAATAGTACTCCAATCTAATTTATAATAAAACCACAATCCGCCAATTAAACCGATTAAAGCAACAATTATTAATCTTCTGGTGAATCCCATTCCTCCGCCGATATATTTTCCCTTGCCCGAAACTTGTAAAACATCGTCAGTTAAACCGACAATTGAAGCTATAATTAAAGTAAATAAAGGAAGCCAAGTTTCACCTCTGGATAAAAAATTTAATTCTTTTAACCACCAGATATTAGTAAAATGAGAAATAATAAAAAGTAAAAATATAACTGTTAAAACCGAAACCCAAATTAATACTCCCCCACCTCTGGGCACAGTTGTTTCTCTTTCTTTATGTAATGAATAAAAAACTTCAGCTTTGTCTCCAGTAATAGTTTTTGTCCTAGCTTCTTTCTTCCAAAATTTAAATTTATTTAAAATTTTAATTAAATATGGAGCCAATAAAAAAGCAATTCCAGCTGTTAAAATTGTCAAAACTAAAATTTTAATTACATTAAAAATAAGAAAACTCATTGTATATTAATCCAATTAACTAATTTTTCCATTTCTTCAAAACGCGTAGTTGGTGAAGAAGCACCTAAAATCACATTGATTAAATAGTTATTTTCTTGTTTATCCTTTAAAACTAAAAGCATACATCCACCTGCTTTATCTTCCCATCCGGTTTTTCCTCCAAAAATATTGGGAATTTCACCTAAAAGTTCGTCGGTATTTATTGCTAAATAAGAAGTTCCATCTGACTTACGAAGAGGTTTGTTTTGAAGCGAAGAAATTTCAAAAATTATTGGATACTTTTTTAGTATATATTGAGTAAGTTTTACTAAATCTTTGGCTGTTGAATAATTAATTAGATCACCGGATTCTTCTGTTTCTAAACCTGTGGAATTAGTAAAAGAGGTTTTTTCAAGACCTAAAATTTCAGCCTTCTTATTCATTAAATTAACAAATTCTGTTTTACCAATTATTTCAGCCAAATCTTGAGCAGCTTCATTATTTGATTCAATCAGCATACTATTTAAAAGTTCTTGAGAAAGAGAAGAACTGTAATTTTCTAAATTTTCAAGAACAATTATAGCAGTCATTAATTTTGTTAAAGAAGCAATTGCTAATTTTTTTCCTGAAAATTTTTGGTAAAGAACCCTTTTTTCATTATTATTTTTGTTGATTTTAACTGCAATTGCTGATTTAACTTGAAGATCTAAATTTGGTTTTTTCGGAATTTCTATTTTAACGATTTGTTGAAAAGGTTGAGAAATTTGGGCATAAAAATATTTTTCCAAAGCGTTTTGGCTGCTTTTTATCCACTGTCCGATATTCAGAATAACAAAAGATAAAACTAAACCAATTAAAAAAAAAATTAATCTTTTGTTCATTTGGATTTAATAATTTTAATATGTAATTCTTTTAATTGTTCTTTTGTTACTTCACTTGGAATCTTCATCATTAAATCACGATTATCTCCTGTTTTTGGAAAAGCAATTACTTCTCGAATATTCGGTTCGTTTAAAACTATAGTCAAAAATCTGTCGATTCCAGAGGCAATTCCTCCGTGGGGAGGAACTCCGTAACTAAATGCTTCAAAATAATTAGCAAATTGATTTTTAATTTCTTCTTTTTTATGACCTAAAACTTCAAAAACTGCTGTTAGAATATTTAAATCAGTAGTTCGAATGCTTCCTCCTCCGATTTCAAAACCATTTAAAGCAAGATCATATTGATAAGACAAGATTTTTTCTGGAGATTCTTTTATTTTTTTAATATCAGTGATTTGAGGTTTAGTAAAAGGATGATGTTGAGCCCCCCATCTTTTTTCTTTTTTGTGCCACTCAAACATTGGAAAATCAGTGATAAAGCAAAAAGCAAGTTCATCTGGATTATTTTTATTATTTCGTAAATCTGGCTTGTCAGTTTTATATTTTTTTATTGCTTCTTTATAAGTAATTCTTGGGAAAGGAATTTTCTGAATTCTTTTTTCTGGAAATAATTTTTTAATAATATTTATATAAAGCCCTTCAATTAAAATTAGAATTTCTTTTTGGTTAGTAAAACTCATTTCTATGTCCAGTTGAGTGTGTTCTGGTTGGCGGTCAGCTCGTGGATCTTCATCTCTAAGACAACGAGCTATTTGAAAATATTTTTCAATTCCAGCTACTTGCAAAAGTTGTTTGTATTGTTGAGGGCTTTGAGGTAGAGCATAAAATTTACCCGAATATAATCTAGAAGGAACTAAAAAGTCTCTTGCTCCTTCAGGAGTTGATTTAGTTAAAAGTGGAGTTTCAACCTCAATAAATTCTTCCTTAATTAAAAAGTCTCTCATAAACTGAATAACTTTTTGTCGAACCTCTAAATTCTTTCTCATTCTTTTTCTCCTTAAATCCAAATAGCGGTATTCTAATCTTTTTTCTTCTGATATTTCATAACCAGGATTATCAATAGGAAAGGGCAAAGTTTTAGCCTGAGAAAAGATTTCTATTCTTGAAGTATGAAGTTCTACATTACCTGTTTCAATTTTTGGATTTATTTGTCCCTTTGGCCTTTTTTCAATAGTTCCTTCAACTCCTATCACCCATTCTGGCCTTATTTTCTGAATGGTTTTATATAATTCTTTATTTTGTGGAGTAAAAACTAATTGCAAAATTCCGCTTCTGTCTCTAATATCAATAAAAAGAATTTTTCCATGAGCTCTAATAGTCTGGACCCAGCCGCAAACCCGAACCGGTTTTCCTATATATTTTAATGTTTTAATAGTTAATAACCTTTCCATTATTTAAGATACGATTTAATTTTTTCAATTATTTCTTTAGGAGTATAATTTGTTTTAATTAAATAATCTTTTACTCCCAATTTAAAAGCCTGTTTTTTTATATCAGGGTCGTCATAATTAGAAAAAGCCAATACTGGGATTGAAGAAATTTTCGGATCTTTTCGCAACCAGGTTAAAAAAGTAATTCCATTTTCTTTTGGAAGTAAAATATCAAGGACAATTAAATCTGGCTTTTCTTTTCTGGCTAAATTCAACCCCTTTTTTGCTTCCGAAGATAAATAGATTTTAAATCCTGCTTGTGTAAACTTGTCTTTATATATATCTAATAAAATTTTTTCGTCTTCTATTAAAAGTATCTTTTTCATTTTATTGGCAATTCAATATAAAAAATTGAGCCTTTATTTTTTCCTTTGCTTTCTGCTCGAATTTTCCCTTGATGCATTTCAATAAATCTTCTGGCGATATAAAGGCCAAGACCAACTCCTTCGGTATAAAGCCGGGTTCCTGCTACTCCTCTAGAAAAGCTTTCAAACATTTTAGATATTTCATATTTAGTTAGTCCTGTTCCGGTATCAGATACGATAATTTTAAATTTTAAATTTTCAATTTTTGATTTTATTGTCACACCGCCTTTTTTCGTATATTTTATAGCATTATCAATTATATTCATAATAACCTGCCTGATTTTTTCTCTATCAACCAAAATTTCTGCTAGATGTTTTTTTGGTTTTTCAAACCTTAAGTAGATATTTTTTTCTTTAGCCGTATTTTCCAATTCCTCTACTACACTAATGATAACATTTTCTATAGATGTTTTTTCCAATTTTATTTCTATTTTTCCAGCCTCGATTCGAGAAATATTTAGAAGGTCATTAACTAATTTTATTAGTCTTTCATTAGAAAGATAAATGTTTTTTAAGGGTTTTTCCATTTTTTCTGGCGGTTTGCCATAACTTTTTTCTCGCATCATTGAAATATAACCCTTAATTGCTGTTAGAGGTGTCCTTAGCTGGTGGGAGGCAATAGAAATAAACTCTGACTTTGCCTTATCTAGCCTTTTAAGTTCAGAATAGGCAATTTGAAGTTTTTCCCTGTATTCAATTTCTTTTATAATGCTTTTTATTAAAAGATAGCCAAAAGTGCAAAAAATAGCAAAAATTCCAAAGCCAAGAATTTTTAGCCAGAATGTTTCAGCAATAACTGCTTGAACCAATAAAATTAAACCTATAATACTAACTAAAAATTCAATTAAAAAAACTTTAATATTAAAAAGGTGGTATTTAATAGTAGCGAAGGCAAAACTTAAAACATAAAAAAATACTAAAGGTTGTCCAATAGGAAGTATCAAAGGAATTCCGAGCATAAGAGGAAAGTTAGTAGCTCCTCCACTAAATCCTATAATTGAACCTAAAATAACATAATTAATTTGTAGCCGTTTATCTTTAGAAGCAGTTTTTCTAGCTTGTAATAATTGATAAAGTCCGCATCCTGTTAAACCGAAATAACCTAAAATAAGAAAACAAATATATAAAGGTCCTGCTTGAGGCCAAAATAGAAAGAAGAGAATTGGTTTTACTGATTTAATATAATAAGGAGTAAAACTTAAAATAAGAAAAATAAAAGTTATTAAATAGCCAGCAGTAAGCAATTTTCTTTTTATTTTAGCTAAGTTTAATAAACTTAACACCCAATGAAGATAAAAGATAGGAATTAAAGTAGCGCCGAAATTAAGCATTTTTGACCAAAAAAGAGCAGGTCCTTGTTCTGTCATTAATAACCACTGGCAATAACTTAAACTCCAAACAGCTACTCCAAAGCTCATCAAGAAAAAGGTCTTGTTTATTAATTTTTGTTTATTTTTTAAATAAACAAAAATACCAAAAATAGCAGCCGTGATACCATTTATTAAACTAAATACAATAAATAAATTTATCATGTTTCAAAAAAAGGTGTTCCAGTGCTGATTATGTGAAAACCATAAGTGTCTGTAAAATATTTTTTAAAAATATAACCAGCTTTTTTATAAATCTGTTTTATTTCTTCTTCGTCTTTAAAAACCAATTTCCAATTTCCAATTAAAAGCATAATATAATAAGTAAAAAAATCTTCTCTAAACATTTTTTTACTTGCATTACTAGTAATAAGACAGCCATTTTTTGTTAATAAATTTTTAATCATTTTGAGAAAATCAATACAGACTTCAATTTCTAAAGGACATAAAACGCCAATAAGAAGTATAATGTCAAATTTTTTATTCGGTTTATATTTTAAAAAATTTACACCGACAAAATCGATAAGATGTTCAACTCCTTTATTTTTAGCCATTCTTTTTCCTCTTTTTAAAGCTACTTCATCTTTATCAATATTAATAACTTTTATATTAGAAGCATTTTGATAATGGGTGGCAAGAGTATCAATTATATCTCTACCAGGACCTGAGCCTAAATTACAAATTAAAACATTACCGTTATTGCGGTACTGTTCAATAATTTTAGGAAGTTCTTTTTCAATAGCAATTAATCGAGCCTTAACTGCTTTACCTGCTTTGGATTGCAGAAAATAATTGTCAATAGAAGATGGTGAATCTAATCCATTGTAAAGGAATTCAGTAACTACTGAACCTCCACAATTTGAAGCAGTTGCCGCACTAATAACACTATGAGTAATAAAATAATTATATATTTCTTCTTCTGTCTCAGGAGACACTGGTAATCCATTATAAGTTTTTTCAAAACTTTCTATAAGAAGATTCTTTATTTTACTATTTTCTTTTTCCAGAGCTTCAAAAAGCTGTATTGCGGCTTCATCAAATTCAAGCTTTTTTATAAATTTTTCCATTTTTTTATTATACCATACTAAAATAAAATTCAAATTATTAGACCTAAATAAAAAAGAGAGTATTTTGAAAATCAAAACGCTCTCTTCTCTTCTAACATAAACCTTTTTACAGTTTAAATTACATTTCTGGAGTTTCAGATGGCGGTTGAAATGGAGGAGTTTCTGGTGGTGTTGGAGATGTAGGCGGAATAAAAGGTTCTTCAGGTTCTTCAGATTCTTTAGGTGAAACAGGGCCCTTTTTCTTTCCAGTTGTTAAATAATATATTATTAGTCCGATTACTACTACTGCGACAAGTATCCAAAAAAGAGTCATAATTATTAGAAATTAATTATTTAAAAAGATTTTTCGACCTTGTTGTAAAAACTTCTATTTTTATTTTCTCTTTTCATTGCTTTTTTGTCAAGCTTACTAAGAGAGAATTTTATAAATATCTCCTGCTCCCATAATTATTATTACTTCTCCACCCTTCAAGTTTGTCTTTAAATACTGTTGAATTTTCTTTTTTGGTAAATATATTGCCTGAGGTTTATCAATTGCTTTGATTAGTTTTTTTGAATTTACTTTTTCTTTTATTTTCTTTTCTTCTCTGCCAGCTACGTCATAAATATCGGTTATTATCAGTTTATCAATAGATGCTTCTTTAAATGTTTTAACAAAATCCTTGAATAGATAAAAAGTTCTTTGATATTGATGTGGTTGAAAAACGCACCAAATTTTCTTTTTAGGATATTTTTCTTTAGCTGCTTGAAGAGTTGCTTTAATTTCTGTTGGATGATGAGCATAGTCAAAGATAATTTTAAATTTTAAATTATTAATTTTTAAATTTTTTTCTTCAAACCTTCGCCAGCTTCCTTTGAATTCTGATAAGGATTTGAAAGAAATTTTGTCTGGAATTTTCAAAACTTGAGCTGTAGCCAGAGCTGCCAAGGCATTGGAAATATTATATTCCCCAGGAACTTTAAGAATTTTCTTTAATTTTTTAGCAATTTCAGTATTTTTATATTCTTTTTCTGTTATTAATATTCCGTTCTTTTTTAATTTTTTAGTAAATTTTTTAAATACTCTTAAAACATTGTTAAAGTTTTTAAAATAATCTAAATGTTCAGCTTCAATATTGGTAATTATTATTATATTAGGATGATAATTCAAAAATGATTCTTTGTGCTCGCAGGCTTCAATTACTAAATATTTACTCTTCCCTACTCTGCAATTTGAATTACCGAATTCTTTAACCTTTGTGCCAACGATAACAGTTGGATCAAGTCCGGCTTTAGTTAATAAAAGGCCGAGCATTGCCGTAGTTGTGCTTTTTCCATGAGTGCCTGAAACAGCAATTGTAAAGTAATTTTTAGTTAATTCTCCTAAATTTTCTGGATAGCTTTGAGATTTTATTTTTAGTTTTTTTGCTTCTTTTAATTCCGAATTATTTTTTTTAACTGCCGGACTATAAATTACTAAATCAACATCCTTTGATAAATTCTTAGTTTTGTGTTTTCCTATAAAAATTTTAACTTCTGTTTTTTTAAGAGTTTCAGTAATTTCCGAAGAAACTAAATCTGAACCAGTTATTTGATAACCATTTTTAAGATAATATTTAGCTAGAGCTGAAACTCCAATACCGCCTATGCCGATAAAATGTATTTTCAATTTTTTAACGGACATGATTCTAAAATAATATAATTAGGTCCTCCTCTTTTTAATTCGCTTTTCATTACTTCAATTGAATTTACTTCAAAAGTTAAATTTATTTCTTCTGAAACTTCCGGTCTTTCTTCGGGTTCAATTTGTCTAAATTCCCAAGTTCTAATCCTTCCCAAAGTAATATGAGGCAAAAGATTAAATTCCTGACATTTTTCTCCCGTAATCCAAACCATTCTCGGAGGCATTTTTTTTGGCGGGCCATAGCATATTTTATTAAGAGTAATAAAAAAGGATTTATGCTTTAAAGCTAGTTCTCTGGTATTTTGGAAAGTCTTTAGAAGCTCTTCGTCTGTAATATAACCTAAAAATTCCAATGTAATATGAAGGTTTTCTTTTTTAGTCCACCTAACAGGTAATTCCGGCCATTTTGATTGATAGTTTTCTAACCTCTTTTTAATATCCTCCGGCAGATTTATGGCAATAAAAATTCGATGTCCCATGCTTCAATTTTATCATTAAAAAAGTTAAAATAAAAATGAGTTATGAAACAAGCTTATCTATATAAAAAACTCAAAGATAAAAAGGTTCAATGTCAGAATTGTGCTCATTATTGTATTATTGAAAATGGAAAACGAGGAATTTGTGGTGTTCGAGAAAATCAAGACGGTGAATTATATACTTTAAATTATGAAAAAATTATTGTTCTTAATTTTGATCCTATTGAGAAAAAGCCATTTTATCATTTTTTACCGGGTACTTATTCTCTATCAATAGCTACTGTCGGTTGTAATTTTAAGTGTAAAAGTTGTCAAAATTGGGATATTTCTCAAATGCCTCAATTGACTGGTAAAATCGCTGGCCAAGAAATTTCTCCAAAAGAAATTGTAAAAATAGCTCTTAAAAATAATTTGCTAAGCATTTCTTATACTTACACAGAACCTGCTATTTTTTCAGAATATGCCTTGGAAACAATGAAATTAGCTAAAAAACAAGGGATTAAAAATTGCTGGGTTTCTAATGGTTTTTGGTCAAAGGAGTTGTTTGATTTAATTTTTCCCTATTTGGATGCTGCCAATATTGATCTAAAGAGCTTTGAAGATGATTTTTATATTAAATATTGCTCTGGAAGATTACAGCCGGTTTTAGATACTCTTAAACGGTTAAAAAAGAAAAAAATCTGGACTGAAATTACTACTTTAGTTATTCCTACCCTTAATGACAAAGAAGAAAACTTTGAGAACATTGCTAAGTTTATTAAAAATGAATTAGGTTTAGAAACTCCATGGCATATTAGCCAATTTTCCGGAGCAATTTCTTGGAAACTTAAAGATTTACCCGATACGCCAGTAGAAACTCTTAAAAAAGCATATCAAATAGGTAAAGAAAATGGTTTGAAATATGTTCATATTGGAAATATCCCGGGATTAACTACAAAATAAAATTATGTTATCCTTTGCTGCTATTTCTCCTCATCCGCCAATAATACTTCCCTCGGTTGGTTCGAAAGAAGACCGTCTTCAAATTAAAAAGACTATTGAGAGTTTGGAATATTTGGGAAAGGAGTTAAATCAATTAAATATTGATTCAATAATAATTTCTTCTCCTCATCCCGATTGGGGTTTTAACGTTCCTCTATTCTTTTTAACTAAAGATTTTAAAGGAAAGATTGAACAATATCTTACTGGCATAGAGTCCCCACAATTTTATTTTGAAGAAGGCAAGAGAATTTACACAAAATATAATATACAAGATACAAAATACAAAATCGCTATTATAGCTAGTGGTGATATGTCTCATTGCTTAAAAGAAGATGGTCCCTATGGGTTTCATCCTGATGGTCCAGAGTTTGATAAGGCTCTAATAGAATATTTAAAACGAAAAGATATTAAAAACATTTTAAAATTAGATGAAATATTTCCCGAAGCTAGTGAATGCGGATTAAGATCTTTTTGTTTTCTTTTGGGAATTTTAGAAGAGTCAGGTATTAATTGGCAGCCGGAAATTTTATCTTACGAAGGTCCCTTCGGCGTTGGTTATTTAGTAGTAAATTTTAAATTGAGATGAAATTTATATTAAAAGGGCTTTTTAAGGAAAATATATATAACCTGATGAGAGAAAGTGGTTATTACTTTCAGGGTAAAAATGAAGAGAAAGGAGAGTCAAATTTTGTTAGACCTCCACGTAATTATCCAAGATTTCATATTTATTTAAAAGTTGAGAGCGAAAATTTAATCTTTAATTTACATTTAGATCAAAAAAAACCAATTTATAAAGGTATTCCAGCTCATAGCGGAGAATATGAAGGTAAAGTGGTAGAACAAGAAGCAGAAAGAATTAAGCAAATTTTAAAAAATAATAGTTTATGAATTTTTTAGTTTTATTGGCTAAAAATACAGTTGAAAATTATATTGAAAAAGGAGAGATTATTTCTTTGCCAGAGAATTTACCCGAGGAATTTTTGATAAAAAAATCAGGAGTTTTTATTACTATTATGAAAAATAAAGAATTAAGAGGGTGCGTCGGCACTTATTTGCCGACTAAAAAAAATATTGCTGAAGAAATTATCGCTAACGCTATTGCCGCTGCTACCGAGGATTATCGTTTTGGACTAATTCAAAAAGAAGAACTTCCAGAGCTTTCATATATGGTTTATATTTTAAATAAACCGGAATTAGTTAAAGATATTAAAGAATTAAACCCTAAAAAATACGGGATAATTGTAAAAAGCGGACCAAGAACCGGACTTTTGCTTCCCGACTTAGAAGGAATAAAAACAACTGAAAAACAAGTTTCAATTGCTTGTCAAAAAGCCGGGATTGACCCGGCTCAGGAGAAAATTTTAATTTATAAATTTACCGTTGAGAACTACCAGTAATAAACTCCTCTACCATTTCGCTTGCTTGTTCATCGGTAAATTGCTGAGGCGGGTGTTTCATTAAATAAGATGAGGCAGAAGTTAAAGGACCGCTAATTTTCCTGTCTAAAGCTATTTTTATCAGTCTTATAGCATCAATAACACAGCCTGCTGAGTTTGGTGAATCTTCAACTGAAAGTCTTAATTCTAACTCAACCGGAATATTTCCAAATTTTCTTCCTTCTATCCTAATAAAACAAATTTTATTATCTTTTAGCCAAGGAATATAATCTGAAGGGCCGATATGAAGATCATCATAATCCAATCTTTTTGAGAGTTGTGATTCTACACTTTCGGTTTTGGAAATCTTTTTTGATTTTAATCTTTCCTGAGAGAGCATATTTAAAAAATCAGTGTTCCCGCCAACGTTTAACTGATAAGATTTATCAATTATTACTCCCCTTTTGGAAAAAAGATTGCTTAAAGTCCGGTGAATAATTGTAGCTCCAACTTGGCTCTTAACATCATCGCCAATAATAGGCAAATTATTCTTTTCAAACTTCTTTGCCCAGTTTTTATCTGAAGCAATAAAAACAGGCATACAATTGATAAAAGCGCAGCCTGCTTTTAAAGCAGATTCAGCATAAAATTCAACTGCCTTCTGAGAACCAACAGGCAAATAGTTAATTAAAACTTCAGCTCCAGATTTCTTTAATTCTTGAACCACATCAATTGTTTTTTCTTCAGAAAGAACAAATCTTTTTTCTTCAGGATATTTTTTCAAATGAGAAGCTATTCCATCTAAAACCGGTCCTTTTTTTACTTTTACTTTTAAATTTGGTATTCTTGAATAAAAGACCTTAGTGCAATTTGGTTTAGCAAAGATTGCTGAAGATAAGTCTTTCCCCACTTTTCTTTTATCAATATCAAAAGCAGCTACAGGTTGAATATCAGAAATTTTGTAGTCGCCTAAGATTGGATGCATTAATCCCGAGACAAAAGTTTTTTCGTCTTTTATATCTTTGTAATAAAAAATTCCTTGAATTAAGCTGGAACAACAATTTCCAACTCCAACAATAGCAATTTTAATTTGTTTATTCATTGTACTATTTTACCATCGTAAAATAGTATGTCAAGTGGAAAACTATGTTACCTATTGAACATCTTCGCAAATCAAATACAATAGAAAATCTCTGGATTTATATTCTTACTTTGCTTAAAACTAAAAAAAGAGAAATCTATGGTTGGGAGCTTTTAGTTCTGATCAAAAAAGAGTTTAATTTTAAACCAGGCAAAATTACTCCCTATAGAGTTCTTTATCGCTTAGAAAAAGACGGTTTTGTCAAAAGTGGGATGAAAGGAAGAAGAAGAATTTATCAAATTACTAGAAATGGAGAGAGAGAATTAGAGTTAGCCAAAGAATTTTATAAAAAAATTTTGAATAAGTTACAAAAAAAATGATCAATCAGAAAATTAGTAAAATACTAAATGAAATAGGAGATCTGTTAGATGTAAAAGGAGTAGCTTTCAAGCCCAAGGCCTATAGAAAAGCAGCTAAAGCTTTAGAAGATTTAAAAGAAGATGTTTTTGAAATTTATAAAAATAAGAAGTTGAAAGGGCTTGAAGAAATCAAAGGGATTGGAAAAAGTATTGCCAGAAAAATTGAAGAATATTTTAAAAAGGGAAAAGTTAAATATTATGAAGAGCTCAAAGAAGAAACAGCTATTCGTCAAATTATTACTCATTATTTTAAAACTAAAGGATTGAGTTTGGAACAACTTAAAAAAGATGCTAAAAAGAAAAAAATTATTTATTCACGATTTACCAGGCCGGCAAAACAGCTTTTGATTTTATCTGGTTCAATGAAAAAAGCCAAAACAGCAATTGATAAAGTTGCCGAATGGGCAAAATCAAGAAATTTAGACTATTCTATTGAAACCGTATTCAAAAAATGGCTTGAGCTAGATAGATTAAAACCAAAAGAAATAGTTAAAAAACCTTATTATTATGGAGATCTTATGGTTTGGTCACAAACCAAAAGAAAATGGTATGTTATTGATAAAAGTGGTGACTGGCTGGAATTTGCCGGGGAAAAGGAAGAAATTAAATGGCAAATAGAAAAATAAAAATTATTTTTATAGGTACTCCCGAGTTCGGGGCAATTATTTTAAAGAAGCTTATTGAAAATGAATATAAGCCGGATTTGGTGATTACTGCGTCCGATAAACCAGTTGGCAGAAAACAAATTTTAACTCCTTCATCGGTTAAAATTTTGGCCCAAAAATATAAAATTCCAGTTTTACAATCAGAAAAAATTGAGAATTTGAAATTGAAAATTGAAAGTTTAAAACCGGATTTGGGAATTGTTGCAGCATATGGCCAAATTATACCAAAAAATATGTTAAATATTCCTAAGTATGGATTTATTAATGTTCATCCTTCTTTACTCCCAAAATATCGTGGAGCTTCTCCTATTCAAAGTGTAATTCTGAATGGTGAGAAAAAAACTGGAATAACTATAATATTAATGGATGAAAAAATAGACCATGGTCCGATTCTTAGCCAAAGAAGTATAGAAATTGAGAAAGATGAAACTTCAACTACTCTTTATCCTAAATTAGCTAATTTAGGAGCAGAACTTTTAATAGAAACTATTTTGGAATTTCAAAAAGGCTTAGTTAAATCTCGTTCCCAGGAAAATTCTCAGGCTACTTATACTAAAACTTTAACTCGGCAAGATGGTAAAATTAACTGGAAAAAAACCGCTGAAGATTTAAACAGGCAAATTAGAGCTTATGACTTATGGCCAGGAAGTTTTACATTTTGGCAAAAAAGAAATGGTAATCTACTAAGAATTAAAATCTTAAAAGCTAGATTTTTTAAATCAATAGGTGGTGTTGCCTATTCTGTTGGTAAAATACTTGTTGTTCCTCAAAATGAAATTGGTGTTCAATGCGGTATATTATATCATGGGACGAAAGGTTCTATTAAAGGTGGAGATTTTTTGGCCATTGAAAAGTTACAGATAGAGGGAAAAGAAGAAATGAATGCTGAAGATTTTTTAAGAGGTCACCCTGATTTTATTGGTACTATTTTGAAATGAGTATTATCTCCTATGCTGAATTAAAAAAAGGAGTAAGAATTATTTTAGATAAACAGCCTTATGAAATAATTGATACCTCTCGCTTTTTTAAGGGAAGAGGCAATTCGGTTTTGCAAGTGAAATTAAAAAATTTAATTAACAATAATCAAGTTTCTAAAACCTTTCATCCTTCTGATACTTTTGAGGAAGCTAATCTTTCAAAAATTAAAGCTGAGTTTTTATATTTTCACCGAGATAAATTTTTCTTTTCCGAAATTGAAAATTCAGCTAAAAGATTTGATTTAAACTTAGAACAAGTTGGTGAACAGGGAAAATTTTTAAAACCAAATCAAATTATTGAAGGAATTATTTTTAATGATAAAATTATTAATATTTCTTTACCGATAAAACTTAATTTAAAAACGATTGAAGCTCCGCCAGGGGTTAGAGCTGGTCGGGCAGAACCTGGAACAAAAGTAGTTACCTTAGAAAGCGGAGCTAAAATAAATGCTCCTCTATTTATAAAAGAGGGAGATATTATTGAAGTTAATACTCAAACCGGCCAGTATGTAAGAAGAATTGAGTAAATTATATTTTATTATTTTGTTTTACTTTTAAGATAAAATCGCCATTTTCTCCGAGACCAATAAAGCCCTGCATAATCAATTCCAATTCTTTTAGTTGCTATAATTTGAGAAGACTTGATCTTTATTTTTTCTCTATCTTCCAGCCAAATTCTTTTGCTATTAACTAAATCTTCTCCATAAAACGATTTGTCTAGCTTTAAGTATTGACAAAGTTTTCCGGGACCAGAAGCTAAATTTCCTAAATTTAAATCCAATGCTCTTATTAATACACATTCTGGCTTTCCTTTTTCATTGGTAGTTATATTCATTTGCCAGTACATTCCGTAAACTAAATAAATATATATATAACCACCAATTAAATATTCAATTTGGTTCCTTTTTGTCAGCTTTCCTTTATAAGTATGAGCTGCTTTATCTTGAGGTCCGATGTAAGCTTCAGTTTCTATAATTTTTCCAATTAACTTCTTTTTTCCGATTTTTCTGATAATATATTTTCCTAGAAGCTCTTTTGCTATCTTTAATGTTGCTTGGGTATAAAAACTTCTGCCCAATTTTTTTTTAAAGTTGTTCAATTTCAAAAATTTTATTTCGCTGTTTAAATCCTTTAATCAATCTAATTTTTGATTCGGGAATTTTAAAATAAGAAGAAAGAATTTTTACTACTTCCCTATTTGCTCTGCCCATTAAAGGCTTTTCTTTTGTTTTTATCTCAAAACTATCTTCTGATTTTTTTATAATTTCCTCTTTTTTTGAATTTGGAAAAGCTTTAACCCTTATTAACATAAGAAAATGCATTCAATTATTATTGAATTTCTAAAAGTTCAACTTCAAAAATTAATGTAGCATTAGTAGGTATTGTTCCAGGTCTACCTGCTTCTCCGTAAGCCAATCTGGGGCCAATTGTTAATTTTCTCTTTTCACCAATCTGCATTCCTAAAACTCCTTGCTCCCATCCTTGAATTACTTTTCCTAAACCTAAAGTAAAGCTAAATGGCTGTCCTCTGTCTATACTGGAATCAAACTTTGTTTCATCTTCCAACATACCTGTATAGTGAACAATTACTATATCACCGTTATCAGCTCTTTTACCTGTTCCTTCTTCTAGGATTTCTTTTTTTAATTCTCCTTTCTTACATTTCCCATTATAGAAATCCATTGGTTACATTCTGAACCATCTATAAACATACAAGAAGCTCTTACTCCAGCTTCAAACATAACACTTTCTAAAGTTCCTCCTTGTTCTTCACAATGAATTGCAGCAGGATTTGCTAGTTGAGATTCTTCTTCTGAAGCTTTTTCATAAAAGCCGAAATAATACACTAATCCTCCAGTAATTAAAATTAAAATGATAATTAAGATATTTTTATTCATATTTTTAATTAATAATTATTTATTATTCAACCTTTTATTATTATACCAAAAAATTACCTTAAACTTAAATATTTCTTGCTTTTATCATTTCAATAATTCCATTTTTCGTATAATCTCTTTTTTCTATTTGAAGCTGATTTTTTTTTAATATTTCACTTAATCCGCCTTGCTTAAAATAATCTTTAAAATGTTCAAAATGATCTCTCCCGGCAAAATATTCTATAATTTTAATAAAACAAGAATAGAGACTTTTATGTAGGGGGACTTGGTAGTCAATAAAAATCAAACTTCCTTCTTTTTTTACCACCCTTTTCATTTCAGAAATTATATTATCTCTTACTTTTCTTTCTTTCTCGTGGAGACCAAAAGAGATGGAGGCATAATCAAAGGAGTTACTTTTTAAAGGCATTTCTTGAGCGTCAGCAATTTGAAATGAAACATTATTTAGACCCAATTTTTTTTTATTTCTCTTAGCTACTTTAATCATATTGGAATCTAAATCTATTCCAGTAGCAATAATATTTGATTTAGCATAATAAAAGACCTGGTCTCCTGTTCCACAACAAACATCCAATACTCTATCTCCGCTTTTCATACCAGAAAACTTTAGAGTATAAATTCTAATATCTTTTAATAAAGGATCTATTGTATTTGAGTAATTTAGAAACCACATAAAATAATTCTACTAAAAAATTACCTTTTTAGCGATCAATAAAATTATTGAGGTTTGATTTTGATTAAATTAGAAAATTTTAGTTCCTGGTGGTACTTCTTCGTCTGGTTCTAAAATTACTGGTCGACCTTCAACACTTGCTGCTAAAAGCATACCTTGGCTTTTAATACCTTTCAAAATTTTTGGTTCTAAATTCATCACTACTACAATTTCTCTTCCAATTAAATTCTCTGGTTGATAAAATTTGCTGATTCCAGCTACTAATTCTCTTTTTTCTTCACCTAAATCAACTTTTAATCTTAAAAGCTTATTAGATCCTTTTATCTTCTCTGCTTCAATTACTTTTCCGATTCTTAAATCAATTTTTTGAAACTCTTCAAAATTAATCATATGTTTTATCCTATCAAAAAATCGCTCCATTAGCGATTCTTTAGTCTTTTAAAAAATTATTCTATTATTATTTATCTATTATCTCCGTTTCCGGAAAGCTTGTTTCTCTTTTGCCTAGAATTTAATTTTTTAATATTAAAAGAAGCGATATGATCCAAAGATAGATTTAATTCTGTGGCAACTTGAGAAAGATACCATAAAACATCGCCAAGTTCTTTTTCTATTTCTTGCTTTCTCAAATTATCAACAATTCCATTGTTATCTCTTAAAACTTTTTTAATCTTTTCGGCCACTTCTCCGCTTTCGCCAACTAATCCTAAAACCGGATAAATAAAATTCTTTCCCTTTTTTGGATAAATTGCGGTTTTTCTTGAAAGTTTTTGATATTCTTCAAAAGTCATAATTTTATTTTTATTTTAATTAAATAGTATTAACCTTTTAATTTTTTTCTTTTGAGAAATAGAAAATATAGATAATTTCCAAGATAGCAAATGTATTTAATATTAAAATTACTATGAACCATTTCTTATGGCTGTTTTTAGCTGCTTTCCAAAGTGCTACTCCCTTCCAAGGTAAAACCCAAAAAAGAATTACCCAAATTAACCACTGATTACTTAATAAATATTGTTCCATTAATGTTTTTTTTAATCAAGTTTATTTATTACTCTAACATTATACGAAGAAATATTTTCTCCTTTTTTGAAAATAAAATCTGCTTTTAATTTTTCACCAGTCAAAATTCTTTGAAGCCAAAATTTATCATCTGACCACATTTTTTCAAAAGGGATTTCATTTATTTTAAACCATTTTGGTTTCATTTCCTCGGATTCTTTTGGTTTTCCTTGCCAATTTTTGGAAATAAAAACGTGAACTTCTTGATTCCATTCTTTTTGATATGGAAAATAAAAATTTAAAATAGCCGATTTTTTAATATTTTTAACCTCAACGCCGGTTTCTTCCCTAGTTTCTCGAACAGCCGTATCAAAAATATCTTTATCTCCTTTATTAATATTAAACTTTCCTCCGGCTCCATTCCATTTTCCTACTCCAAAACCTCTCTTTTTCATAGCTAAAAGCAATTCTTTTTTTCCTTGGTTTTCTCTGATTAAAAAACATAAAGTTGCTTGTTGCATACTAATTATATATTAAATTTAGTTAGATAAATATTTTCTTCCTTTTAATTTGTCTGGAAGTAAATCTTCTTTTGTATATTTTTCATATCCTTCACCATAATTTAATTTTTTCATAAGATTTGTAGATGCATTACGCAAAACCAAAGGAATCGGCAGATTTCCATATTTTTTTATATCTTCCATTGCAGACACATAAGCCTCGTAAGATGTTCTATCTTTTTTACATTTGCATAAATATACTGTTCCATGGGCTAAATTAATAGCGCATTCTGGTAGTCCAATAATTTCTACGGCCTTAAATACGTCGTTTGCTACTACCAAAGCCGTTGGCAGAGCTGATCCAATATCTTCAGAAGCAAAAATAACCATTCTTCTTGCTATAAATTTAGGATCTTCTCCGGCATCAATCATTCTGGCTAGATAATATAAGGCAGCATTTGGTTGAGAAGCCCTCATACTTTTAATAAAAGCCGAAATAGTATTGTAATGTTCTTCTCCTCTTTTGTCATATCTTAAAAATTTTGACTGGAGGACATTTTTTAAAGTTTCTATAGTAATTTTATTATAAAGTTGAGATGTGCTTTCCAGCATCATAATAGTTTGTCTTGCATCTCCGTTTGCCATTGCAATCAACCAGTCTTTAGCTTTTTTATCTAGTTTAAATCCAGTTTTTTGAATAATAGTTAACATTTCTTTTTCTGAAAGCTCATTTAGAACAAAAACCCTGCAGCGTGAAAGCAAGGCTGGAATTATCTCAAAACTTGGATTTTCTGTAGTAGCTCCAATAAGCGTTATATCTCCCCTTTCTACAAATGGAAGCAGAAAGTCTTGTTGAGATTTGTTGAATCGATGAATTTCATCTAAAAATAAAACTTTGGAATACTCTCCGGTATTTTCAGCAATTATTTTTTTAATATCTGCTTTTCCTGCCGAAACAGCGGATAATTCATAAAGCCGGGCATTTAAACTATTAGCATATATTTTTGCTAAAGTAGTTTTTCCCGTACCAGGAGGTCCCCAAAAAATAAAAGAAAATAAAAGTTTTTGTTTTATAGCAACATTTAGAGGTTTTCCTTCTCCAACTAAATGCTCTTGTCCTACGAATTCTTTTAGATTTTTAGGTCTTATTTTTGAAGCTAAGGGTTCCATATTAAAACTAAAGGCCAAAACCTGTTATCTGCGACATCTTTTTGGCAGCAACTATTTGAATTTTTTTCATTGCTTCATTAAGACATTCTTTGATAATTTTTTCCTGTTCTTCCTTACTTAACTCTGAATTTAATTTAATTTCTTCTACTTCCATCTTGCCGTTAACAACTACCTTTATCCCTGATTTTTCAACTTCTGCTTTTTCTTCTGTTAGTTTGTCCTGTAAATCCTTAAGTTCTTTTAATTGTTTTAGTTTTTCAAACATAGTTTTATTTTATTTTCTTTTAAATTTTAATTTCGATGACATCACCATCTTGAACAATATAATTTTTACCTTCAGTTCTTATTAGTCCTTTTTCTCGCGCCTCGGCAAATCCCCCACTTTCTAAAAGTTTATCAGATTGGATAATCTCTGCTTTAATAAAGTGTTTCTCAAAATCGCTATGAATCACCCCGCCGGCCTGAGGAGCAGTAGAGCCATTTTTAATTGTCCAGGCCCTGGTTTCGTCTTGTCCTGTGGTTAAGAATGTTATCAAATCAAGTAAATGATAAGTTTTTTCAATTAAATTATTGATTTTCAATTCTTCAGAAATGCCAAAAGATTTTCTTTCTTCTAAAGATAAACCTGCTCCGTCAAATTCGGTTAGAATATCCATTATAAGATAAGGATATTGATTTTTTTCAAAAACATCAATAATTTCTTTATCTATTTCATTTTCTTTTCCATTTAATAAATATAATCTCGGCTTTAAAATAAGCAACTGATACTCTTTCAAAATCTTTTTTTCATTGTCGTTAAAATTTTGTTCCGATAAAGCTTTGCCGGCATTAAGCAGAATCTGAATTTTTCTAAGAGTTTCTAATTCAGAATTTACTTCTTTATCGTTTGCTTTAACCTTTTTTTCCAAATCATTTATTTTTTTTTCAACGGTTGCCAGATCTTTCAAAGCCATTTCAGTATCTAAAATCTCTTTATCTCTTAAAATATCTATTGTTTGTTGTATATTTATAATTTTGTCATTTTTAAAACCCCGTAAAACATAAACTATAGCGTCAACCTCGCGGATATTTGCCAAAAACTGATTGCCCAACCCTTCTCCCTTACTGGCGCCCTTTACTAAACCAGCGATATCAACAAATTCTATTGTCGTATAAATCTTTTTAAGAGAATTAGTTAAATTAGCCAATTTATCAACCCTTTCGTCTGGAACGGCAACTACTCCGACGTTAGGGTCAATGGTGCAAAAAGGATAATTAGAACGATCAATTTCTTTTTTAGTTATTGTTTGGAATAAGGTTGATTTGCCAACGTTTGGCAAACCAACAATGCCAATATGTAAAGACATATTTTTTATTAATTAATTATTATTTTGTTTTATTTATTCTACCAAAAAACCGCCATCTTGGCGATTTTTTCTCAGTTTTAATTATTTAAGTAGTTTTATTGGTGTTTAATCGACGCGTCTCGGTCAAGTTTTTTTAAGTTAGTTAAAGTAAGATATCAATCTTGTATAGGATTAGGTTCTTTTAACTGTCCACTATCTTTATATAATTCAGGATCAATAGTTCTTGTAAAACAAGTTCTCTCTGCTTTATGTTCCCAACGTTGTTGAGAAGAATCATAAGGATAGGAATATTGAGGATAGGAATATTTTGTGTTATTGGCAGTTGAACTGAAATCCTCGGTTGAAGTTTTGAATGTGGCGCACAGTTCAAAAGAAAACGTATCAATAATATGATATTCATATTCTAAATCAGATTCTGGATCTGTTGGGGCAATAAATCCAGAAATACTGTCTTCTAATTTACTGAGGTTTTGAGGAAGCGTTTCTTTTTGTATCCAGTAGTTAATAATTCGGTCTTGCAGCGTTTGAAGATTGCTTACCCTTTGTTCATCAAATCTTCTCTGCCGTTGTTCTGCAGGTGTACCAATAATGAAAAAACCACAAATAATACTAACTAAGATCACAAAAGAAAGAATCCAGGCAAGTATTTTGGGAATTTTAGACTTTATCTCCTTTCTTCTTAAATCCCAAACATAATAGCCGAAAACAGCTCCAGTTACTAAGAGTACGACAAAAACTTTCAAAAAGAACTGAATTGTTAATTCCCCACTCAGAAAACTAAAAACAAACATTATCAAATCTATAATAATAGTAACTGCTGATATAAAGAGAGTGAAATAGATTAACCATTTTCTCAATTTTAGTTCTCGTTTTTCGTAGTTGCTTACCAAATCTTTTCCCAATAGCCATGAAGTAAAAATATATACCGGGATCACTATGATAAGTATTGACGTTGATAAGCGAACTGAATTAGCCATACTTGTATAATAAAAACTAAGCGGGTCTGGAAAAAGAGCGCTGATATATTGAATACAAAGCGTAATAAAACTAATAACACCGAGATAAAAGGTGAAGATATTCAAAAGATGCAAAAAGACATCTTTTGGCGTACTTTTTATAGTAGTGTCGTTCATATTTTTATTTTATTATACTTTTATTAACAAGATACTTTTATTATACAAGGTAAAAGAATTATTGTCGACTGAATAACATTAGAATTCCGTCTTTTCTAAAATCAAATCGTTGAGTATTTTTTTAACAAGTTCAATGCTTTCCCAATCAAATATTGAAATCGGCATTACATTTTTATTTAATTCTCTAAATTTCTTTATTATCTCGGTAATAGTATCAGACGAAACTAAATCTTTTTTGCTTATAAAAAGATACTCCGATTTTTCTAAAAGCATTTTATTATATGCCCCTAATTCATTGCGCACCGTTTTATAATCCAAAACCGGATTGACCGAATCGGCAGTCACAAAATGAAATAGAATTTTCGTGCGTTCTATATGTCGCAAAAATTTAATCCCAAGACCCTTACCCAAAGAAGCTCCTTCAATAAGTCCGGGAATATCAGCCAGTATTAAATCAAAATAAACGCCTAAATTCGGTTCCAAAGTAGTAAATGGATAATTAGCCACTTTGATTTTGGTATTAGTCAGTTCGTTGATCAAACTTGATTTACCTACATTAGGCAACCCTATAAGTCCGACATCGGCAATCAACTTCAATTCAAGATGAATTTCGGACGATTCGCCCGGCTTTCCATATTCAAAATTTTTCGGAGAAGTATTTGTAGAAGACCTGAAATGAAAATTTCCTCTTCCTCCATGTCCGCCTTGAACAACCAATTCCCGCTTACCTATTTTAGTTATTTCAAAATCTTGGCCGGTTTTTAGGTTATGTACTACTGTTCCTACGGGAACCATTAAAACAAGATCTTCTGCATTATGGCCATCGCGAAATTGAGAACGGCCGTCTTCTCCGTTTTTAGCTTTAAATTCTTTTTTAAAACGGAATTTATTAAGTGCACTTAAATTAGAAATTCCTTCAACATAAATACTGCCGCCTTTACCGCCGCTTCCTCCCACGGGTCCCAGGGACATTAAATTTTTATTAAACGCCACCATTCCCTTTCCTCCCGATCCGGCTATTACGCGTATTTTTACATCATCAATAAGCATATTGTTAGTATAAACTAATTAAGTCTTAAACAAAACTCATAATTTTTTCGATCAATTCGTCTTTTTCTTTTTTCATATTTTATCTACTAAAACAAAAATTAATCAATCTCAAATTCTATTTTATCTCCAATGTTTAAACCAATTTCTTTTGAAATACCTCCGTTTATTTCCAAAACATATTTTGCGTTTTTCTCGGGATTTATGTTCGGGCAAAAATCTTCTTTGCAAGATTGAGTATTTTTACTGATATAAACAACTTCTTTGTTTTTATTGATCCAAATTATATCTAAAGGAATCAAAGTATTTTTCATCCAAAAAGGATATTCTCCTTCGTCTTTAAAAATAAAAAGCATGCCTTTATCTGAATCTAACTTTTCTCTAAACATCAAACCCCGGGTTTGTTCTTGAGTGGTTATTGCCAATTCAACAGTAAAACAACTATCTTTAAAACAAACTTGGCTTTGATTTTTTGGATCGAAAGAAAATAAAATTATTATGAATATCAAGAATAAAATTACAGATAAAAAAATGGTTAATAAGAACTTTTTTTTCATTAAAATTATCTTACCAAAAAACCGCCGAAATGGCGATTTTTTATCGATACTCCGAGGAACGGATGATGTTAAAACCTGTTTTATATAAGAAAAATCACATTACTTGAGAGATGATTTTCTATTTAAAATTATTTTACTTCTCCCTTATAATTCTAGGAAGCCAATATATCATGGTTGCAACAAGAAGTGTCCACCAAAGCCATAATAAACCAATGAGGTATTCGTAGAAATAGAGAGCCAAGATGATGCCGAGGGAAAGCAAGCATATTTTGATTAAACCTATCTCCCACCAGCGAAACGTCCATGTTTTAAAGATTTTCATAATATTATTTATTTAAAACTTTTATAGACCTTTATCTTATTCTACCAAAAAACCGCCTGAAAGAATAGGCGGAAATTAGTTGGCATCCTCAGTTTAAAACCCATATTTTAATGGGAAATCTGGTTATTCTTAAACTGTCTTGGCAACATACGGCTTTATTTTATTCCAAGGAGCATATTTTGATTTATACCACCTTGATCAACTGTTTTTTCTCCTGTTAAAATCTTTTCTGTTAAACCCCACGATTTTTTCATTATTGCTATATGTTCCATAATTTTACTGTTTATTTTCCGGCAGATCTGTCAGACCAAACAAGGAAAAGTTTCTTTTTGAAACCTCCTCTTTCTTTTCTTCGCTGTTCCTGTTTTTCTTCGACAAATTCAAAACTTATATTTTCACTTTCAGCAATAGATTTTATTAGCTCCAAAACATCGGCAAGTTCTTTTGCTAACTCGCTTTTTTCAGCTTCTATTACCTCTTTAACTTCCTCAATCAGTTTTTTCTTTAGTTCTTTCTTAAATTCATATTCTTCCATAACTCTCAATTCGTATTTGCCATTATTAGCTTTTATAATTTCAGGGATTTTATCTCTTATTAATTTTTTATGATAAAACTTTTCCATTTTTTAATTTTAACATAAAAACCGCCGAAATGGCGATTAATTGCGAGGGCTCAACTCTGAACAAAGTTCGATGTCCTAGACGAATATCGTTATTCGTAGACAACGATACTCTGGCGATATCTCGAAGATGAAACGCCCGCAAGATTAAACCGTAGCTTAACCTTCATTAATAGACATTTATAATTTTATATGGAATCTTGGAAAAAAAGAAAAGAGCCCCCGGCGAAAAATATCACCGAAGGCTCAAGAACTCGAGAGAGTTAAACTCTCAAATCTTTGGTTCAGAACTTCCACTTCCGAGCGGACGAAACGCCCAAGACGTCGCAGCGAAAGTCATCAAAGTAGCTGCAGCTATAGAGACAGACCGAAAAGAAGTAGCCAATAACGACGCGGCAGCTATCCGAATCCACAGATGACGTTCGAACATAAATATTTTTGAATAGGCGTTCGTTAGTGGTCAAGTAATAGCCGATGATGGTGTAAATCATCGCTTGAGCTGTGGGCACTTTGTCGTCTTCGCCGAGAAGAGCTTGCTGCTCTTCCCAGTTCTTTCCGAAAGAGTTATCCACTGGGGTCTTGCGAATCAGCTGCCAGCTTGCCTCGCTGTGTTTCTTGGAGAATGACTCCTTGTTATACCACGACTGGTCGTAGAACAACTTGGAATCCATCTTTCCGTGAATCTCAAGAATCGAGAGCGGGAAGATTGCCACCAGGATGTAAGTCTCCTTTGTTTCCTGAAGCACCGCTTCAGAAAAAGGAATCTCAGATAGAACAAGGGTTTGCTGGCGGGTCGGGTTAACTCCGAAATGCTGGATGGCCTCCTCGATGCCGAAGAAGTTCTTGCCCATGATTTCACGGGCACGCTTCTGACTGGTCGTCGACTTAGTTTTCATGGCATACCTCCAATCTTTATTTCCGATTCGTTCGGATTTACGTCTTGTCTCTTTATGAGACGAGCATTTTAGAAATCAGTTTAACTGACGTCCAAAATGCTCATCTCATAGTGTTCTGAACCATATTTAAAAGAACTATTATAACACTGTTATTACAACAAATTGTTAAATAAAAGTCAAGATTAAAAATCAAATTTAAATTCACTAGCTTAATTATTCTATCATTTACTATATCTATTTGATTTTATTCAAATTTCCATTCAAGAATTGAACCTCAATGGCTTCTAATTCATCTTTACAGAATTCTGGGCTTGGATTTAAGACAAATATCTTTTTTTGGAGAATAAATGCCATTCCTATTTCCATAAGCGTATTTGCTCCAATATAATTTTCCTTATCGTCTTTTGTGTAATTCATTACCAGAATCGCATCAGATTTTTTTAGGTTTTCATTAAATTTCTCCATCGCTTTTCTTTTAGCTGGTGGAGATATTGGATCTGGCATCGGGTCTTTTTCTGGAACAATTACTTTGTGATCCTGTTGTTCTAAAATTTCCTTGGTTTCCTCAAATTTTTCAAGGAAAGACATATTTCCTATAATTGTAATTTTCATAATTTTGTTTAGTTAATTATTTTATCTTATTCTATCAAAAAACCGCCTTCTTGGCGATTGATTGAGGCGTCTCGATTTCTCGAAAGGCTCACAAAACTGCTTTGCCCCAGTCTAAAACCAAGGGTTTGAGGGTAATTTTGAGTATTTTAAGGCGTTGTTTCATAACGTCTTCCGGTCATGGTTATTTTAACACAAAATGAGACAAATGAGTCAGTGCTTAAGAATACTTCAGTAGAATTGATCCATAAATTAATATCGCTTTGCGTATCCAATAATCAAATATAATACCCCTGAAATAATAGGAGAAAGCATATTAATCATGAAATTTGCCTCTGTTATTAATCCTAAAATAAAACCTATTATTATCGGAACAACAATAAGATATCCTCCAACTTTTTCGTACTTCCATCCAAGAACTAACCCGATAAAAATCAAGGGATACATTGCCAGAATGGTATTATCCCATATTGAATAATCTGGACTAACAAATGGCAAGGGATTTCCGTAACCAAAATAAAACGGTAAACCGAATATTATTATCGCTAAAGCAATAATTCTGGCAAACCATTTTATAACCTGTATTTGTTCTTTGTCTAATTTCATAATATTTTATTAATTATAATATTTTTAAATTAATTTTAATCAACCTTTATTTATATAATTTATAATTTGTAATTAAATATTTTTTCAATCGGCTGCTTAAAAACAAGGGCAATTTTGAAGGCCAATTCCAGAGAGGGTATGTATTTATTTTTTTCCACGGCAATTATTGTCTGTCTGGTTACCCCGCACTTGCTCGCCAGTTTTTCCTGGGTCATATTATGTTCGGCGCGGAAAACTTTTATTCCGTTATTCATCTGCGCCATATTTTTTATTGAAATAATGATAAGATATTGAGTAAATTGTAATCAGTAACAGAGCGATATAACAGAAGGTCTCCCCAAGTAATTTAAGATAAAAATTTTCACTACCCATAGCTATAAATATTAGAAAAAGCCCGAGTAAGGAGAGAAGTATGGTTGCTATACTATAGGTTATTTGAGAAGCTCTGCCGCTGACTGAAATAACTCTTTCATCCACTATAATCTTTTTAAATCTATTTTTTACTAAAAAAAGAAATAGCATTCCAATAAGTATGCCAGAAATTGCTAAATAAAAATTACTAACAATAACTGCCTCCCATACTATAACTCCAATCAAAAGGCCGATTAAAGTTCTGACTTTTTGATATCGTTTGTAATCCATATAGTCTGTAAGTTACATTTAAGTAAAGTTTATATTACTAATTGTAAAGTATTCTTTACATTGAGTCAATAGCCTATTTATTAACAGGTAAAATATAAACAAAAAAATGCCAGAACGGCGATTTTCTAAATGGCATAATTTTGTAATATTTTTAGATAAAATGAGAGTACTAGCATCCTCAGTCTAGTACTGGGGTTTTAAGAGGAATTTAGGCGGTTTGAGGTGTATCTTACTGACGCGTTTCGGTCGGGGCGTTTTTAATATTATACTTATTATCTGCCTAAAAATTGAAAGGCTTGGTAAACTAAAAAGGCCGGCCAAACCAAGGCTTTTAAAAATCCGATAACTCCCATATAGAATGTTGTGGCGTTACCGATAAAATAGACGGCCGCACCAATTATCCCTAAACCATAAACAGCTGACCCGCCATGACGAATATGTTCTTTCATATTTTTTTATAGTTTTATTAATTATTAACCTTTACTCTATTATACTAAAAAACCACCCTTTTTAAAAGGTGGAGTATAATACCCATATAAATTAACAGGAGTGATAAACTCTAATATGCTGCGGGGACTCTATTCGAACCACAGCTTCATTTTATATTCAAAACGCTGTATTTTCCAGTTCGAATCTTAGACTGATATCTCATTCAATAACCCTTATGATTTCCGATTAAACGCGAATATGGCCGCAGAAATCATAACTGCAGAAAAAACAATAAGAAATAAAGCATTAATGTGAATCGGATATAAAACAATGCTCTTTATAATTTCCGGAGGAATTTGAGTATTAAGGATGATTTGCCTAAAAGCGTCTACGCCATAGGTTAAAGGATTAATTTTGGAAATAATTGTCATCCATGTCGGCACCGCAGTCAGTGGGAAAAATGCTCCCGAAAGGAAAAACATAGGGAAAATAAGTACCTGCATTAAGATCCCGAAGCTCTCGGTTGTCTTCATGAGGGAAGATATAAGAAGCCCCATGCCGGATATTGCAAAAGACAAAAGAAGCATGAAGAGGAAAAGCTCCGGGATGATAGTAAAATGAATGCTTATACCAATAAGGGGAGCGAGAATTAACAATATCAGCCCCTGAAGAGCGGCAATGGTGGTAGCTCCCAATGTTTTACCAATAGCAATAGAAGTTCGCGATACCGGCGCCACAAGAATCTCTTTTAAAAACCCGAATTCTCTATCCCAAACCGTGGAAACAGTTGAGAAAAATGCTACTCCCATTATACTCATTGCAATAATACCAGGATACATAAATTGGATGAAATCTATGCCGAAATTCCCTTGAGAGAGCGTTTGCCTAAGTCCCACGCCAAAAATAAAGAGAAACATTAACGGTTGGAAAAGTGTTGAAACAATTCGCGTCTTATCTCGTGTGTAGCGAATTATTTCCCTCTGCCAAATTGTGAATATTGCTTGAAAAAAATACATAATTTCAATATTAATGTCTTCGCATTCGCGCACGCATATGATCTTTATCAGAGGCCTCTTCTTCCCTAATTTTTCGACCAGTTAAAGAAAGAAACACATCGTCAAGCGTTGGTTTCCGCAATTCAATAGAGTCAATCTTTGTGTCAAGTTCATTAAAAAGCCGCGGCAAAAATTTTTCTCCCTCTGCAACTTCCAACTGAAGAACGCCATTTTCTTCTTTTACTTCTTTATCGTAACGCTGCTCCAATTCTTTTTTGAGGTTATCTTTTTCTGCGCTTGTCATTCGAATAACATCTCCGCCGACCATCTTTTTAAGCTGAAGCGGCGAATCAAGCGCAACTATCTTGCCGTTATCAATAATAGCGATGCTATCGCAATATTCGGCTTCATTCATATAATGGGTGGTCATAAAAATTGTCATTGACCGTTCTTTTTTTAATTTCAAGATGTAATCCCAAAGGTGGACTCTAGTCTGCGGGTCAAGGCCCAAAGTCGGCTCATCTAAAAAAAGCACCTGCGGATAATGAATAAGTCCTCTGGCTATCTCAAGCCGGCGCTTCATCCCTCCGGAAAAAGTTCTAATAATGCTTTTCCTGCGGTCCCAAAGGTCAACCAATCGCAAAACTTCCTCTATTCGCTTTTTGTATTCTGTTTTTGGCACCCTGTAAAGCCTTGCGTGAAAACGAAGATTTTCTTCTGCTGTTAGGCGGTCATCCAATGAAGGGTCTTGGAAAACGAGGCCGATGGACTTCCTTACTTCATCTCTTTGTGAGAGAATATTAAAATTATTAATTATAGCTCCGCCTTCTGTCGGTATCAAAAGAGTTGAAAGCATATTAATGGTAGTGGACTTACCGGCGCCATTGGGTCCAAGAAAACCGAAAATTTGTCCCCTCTCCACTCCAAAGGATATATGGTCAACGGCCGTAAAACCGTTGAATTTTTTGGTTAAATTCTCAACCTGAATTATCATAAACTCTTTTTATTTATTGGTCTTTTTAATAATCTCACTGATAACTTTCAGTTTATCGGCCAAATGAGATGCAATTTTTTCCAAATTTTCAAGTTTGGAAAAAGCCAGCATATCGTTGCCAAAACCAAAAACCAACAGTTTATCTCCCCTTTCAAGCTTCATCTTTTGGCGCGCCTCAACCGGCACCACAACCTGTCCCTTCTCTCCAAGAGTGGTTGTTCCGTAAAAAGACCTATTCTTCTTATTTTTTTTAATCATATGTTTATAAATAAATCCTAAAAGTAGGAAATGTATGATGTTAACATTGTAACAAAACATAAACTACCTGTCAAATTAATGTTTTCAGACGCTGAAAATGGTACCAAAAAAAACCGCCCAAATGGCGATTCTTTGGAGTTTCTCAGTCCCGAATAAAGTTCAATATCCTAGACGGGTATGGGTCTTGGACGTCTTAAAGCCGTTGCAAAATTAGCTTCAAAATAGGCCTCTCGGTCGCTTAAGCTAAACAAGTGTAATCCTAGTATGTTATTTCTTATCGCCCTGGATAAATGGATGAAAGTTGAATTGTTTTTGCAGTATAGCTTCCGTCAGAGTTTTGATCACCATTAACCGTAATTTGTTTGCCAATTTCAACATCATTTATTGATCCCTCGGTTGTTTTTGATATTTGGGTAGAATCTGAAAAAAAGATAATTTTTGACCCACCGTCTGGTATTTTCAAAGTTAAACTTTGCTCGTCTTTATTAATAATTTCACCAGTAAGAAAACCTGCCTCGGCTCCTCTCGTAATTCCCCTCTGGGCACTTCCTGCCATGTTTCCCTGAAAAAGTTGCTGACGTTCTTCCTCCGATAGATTTTGAAAATTCTGACCAGAGAATTGACCTAAAGGACTTTTAACTTCTCCATATTTCATCCCTCCGTAAAATATTCCACTCCCTACTATAATAATTGCAATAATAATTGGTAGTAATTTTTTCATAATTTCTCTTAAAATTTTAATCTCCGAACCGCCGACTACGGTTCGTTATTCATAACGTAATGCTTCAATGGGATTAAGTTTGGCTGCTTTCTGAGCAGGCCAATAGCCAAAGCCAATCCCGATGCCAGCAGATACGCTAAAGGCTAAAATAATTGAAAAAGAAGAAACTTTTGTAGCCATACCCGTAAAAAATGTTATTCCGAAAGCTAACCCGCTTCCTAAAATTATTCCTATAGCTCCACCAAGAAAAGTAAGTATTACTGCTTCAACTAAAAATTGTAAACTAATATCAAATCTCTTAGCACCAATAGCTTTGCGAAGGCCGATTTCCCGAGTTCTTTCAGTTACCGTAGTCATCATCATATTCATAATGCCAATACCGCCAACAATCAGAGAAATTCCAGCAATTGCTGCCAGTAAAATAGTCATTGTGTTAGTTATCGAAGAGGCGGATTCAAGAATATCCTGCTGACTTGTGACGCTAAAATCAGCCAGCAGAGGATCTGCAATATTATGCAATATCAAAAGAAGATTAGCGATGCCTGACTGAACTGAAGCCATTGCTTGAGCACTTTCAACCTGAACGTTGATAGTTGAAACATAATCGGCCCCGGCTAAAAATTTCTGAGCAGTACTTATAGGAATGAAAATCATGTTGTCTTGACTGCCGAAGCTAGTCCCGCCTTTAGATTGAGTTACGCCAACGACTTTAAAATTTATACCATTGATTCTTACTGTTTGACCGACCGGATTTACTTCCTCACCAAAAAGATCATCTCGGGTAGTCGGACCCAAAACCGCTACCTTTGAAAGGGAACGGACATTTTGTTCGGAAATAAATGATCCTAGAGCTATTTCAACGTTTTTTACGCTCGAATAAAAGGCAGTCGTTCCAATAACTTGAGTGTTGGTATTTTGACCCTTGGCAATAATCTGATAACGCTGGGAAAGTTCTGGAGCTACTACTTGAACAAATGGAATTTCATTAGCTATAGCTTCGGCGTCTTCAATAGTCAGGGTCTGGGCACTCCCTCTGCCAGCCGAAACCTGAGAAAAACTTCTTTGAAATCCCGGGCTCACCGTAATCAAATTAGACCCCATCGATTGAATACTTGATTCAATGGAACCTGTCGCTCCTTGGCCAATTGAAATCATGGCAATAACCGAACCTATCCCAATAACAATACCTAAAATAGTCAGGCCCGATCTGGTTTTATTAGCAGAAATAGCGAAATATGTTTCTTCAAATAAGTCGGTAATAAGCATAAATCAATGATGATTAATAACGTCTTCTACGATTTCTCCATCTTTGAGAGAAATTTTTCGTTTGGCTTTCTCAGCAATATATTTTTCGTGAGTAATTAAAATAACTGTTCGGCCTTGTTTATTTAAGTTTTGAAAAGTCTCAAGAACAATTTCACCAGTCTTACTATCAAGATTACCGGTCGGTTCATCGGCAAAGATAATGGCTGGATTGTTTACCAAGGCCCTAGCAATAGCTACCCTCTGCATTTCACCTCCTGACAGCTGATTGGATAGATGGTGGAAACGATTCTCATCTAAACCACAGCTTTTTAAAGATTTTATAGCAATTTCCTCCCGCTCACCTTTTGAAATGTTGGCATAAGTTAAGGGCAGTGCCGTATTCCGTAAAACCGTTGCCCTGGGTAAAAGATTAAAGGACTGAAAAACAAAACCAATTTTCTTCTTACGAATGTCGGCCAATTCATCATCAGAAAGCTGAGAAACGTCTTTCCCTTCAAAAAAATATTGGCCACTGGTCGGCGCATCCAAACAGCCCAAAATATGCATTAACGTTGATTTGCCCGAACCAGAAGGCCCAATAATAGCTACGAATTCACCTTCTTCAATAGAAAAAGAAATGCCTTTTAGCACTTTAGTTTCAACATTGCCTGATTTATAGGCTTTTGTAATATTTTTGATCTCTATCATAAAATTTTATCGAATCCTCATCTGAACCTGGTCTCCACCTCCACTGCTCATTCCCGGTATTTGAAGCCCCTGAGTTTGAGTGGTTCTGGTTTGAGTAGTTTGAGCCGCACTTGGATTAATCGTTGAAGAAACAACAACATCGCCTTCTTGAAGACCGGCCACGATTTCAGTAGAAAAGTCGCTTACCAGTCCTATTTCTATAAGTTGTAACTTTGGGAGTGTTGGCATAATCGCTCCCGAAACGCTGGCTAATAATTGCTGTTTCATTTCTTCTGATACCTCTGCCAATTCAACATAGTAAGATTCTCCCTGTGCCTTGATTGCGCTGTTCGGTAAAACTAAAACATCCTGTTTGGCTTCGGTAATAATATCTGCAGTAATACTCATGCCTGGTTTTACTTGTTCTACGTCAGTATCCAAGGCAATCTTAACTCCGTAACTTACCACCCCCTGAGAAACTTGTCCTACTATATCAACCTCTATAACTTTTCCAGAAATACTTACCTCCGGAAGAGCATCAAAAATAAGAGTTGCCTTTTGGCCAGCTTTTATATTGGCTGCATCAATTTCATTAAAGGTGATTTCAGCTATTTTTTGGTGAGTAATAATATTAGCCAACACTGTGCCGACTGAAACCGAATCATCTTTCTTTATTTTTGTTTCAGTAATAATACCGTTAAAAGGAGCGTAAATATAGCAATCGGCAAGATCTTGTTTTACTGCAAGTAGAGTATCTTCTTTTTGTTGGACAGCAATTTCTTTAGTTCGAATTTCCAATTCATCGGGGCCTGCTTTTAATTCGGCAAGCGATAATTCTTTTTCTTCAATTGTTTGCTCGGCATTAACAAGAGCTTCTCTGTTGTCTCGAAACGATTTTTGAATTGATAAAAGGCTTTGGAGATAACTATTTATTTTTGAATTATAAGTTTTTAAATCTGATTGATAATCTATTATTTTGCTACAAGTCGTCCAATCATTTTTAAAAATATAATCAACAATGGAATAAAGAAGGTTGGTTTCACTTTTTATTGCCTGGGTAATTGATTTGGTTGTTTCTATGGTTTCATTAAGTAAATCTTCAATTGCCTCTCTTTCCGGATAACGACCCATATTCTTATAGCTTTCAAAGTTCTGATTATAGCTTTCTCTAACTGTTTTATAATCATTTATAGCACCATTAAGAAGTCTTTCTAATTCGTATCGATTTTCACCACCAAAAAAATTTATATAGACAGAATCATTACTTTTATATCCGCCACTTCCCCAGCCACTTTCGATTATTCCATAGCTATACAAAACATCTTTCATTCCTGTAATAATTGTCAGGAAATCTGAAAAGGTGTTAGAAATGGTATTAAAAGCATCTTCGTAAGTTTCTACAACATTGTCTTCTACTTTTTGTTTTGATTGCTCTGCTTGGGCTAAAGCGTTTTCGGCCGTAAGCAGAGCGAGTTCGTCAGGTGTTAATAATTTTTCTAATTCAAGTTTTGCTGTTTCAAGAGAGATTTCAGCATCCTCAACTGCTTTTTGATAATCTGTGTCATCTAATTTCGCAATTAACTCTCCCTCTTTAACCTCCTCTCCCCCCTCAATATAAACATCAACGACCTCGCTTTTTACTTTCGATTTAATGTCTACTTGATTTGAAGCTGAAACCTGACCGGAACCGGAAACTGAAATAATAAGCGTACCCTTTTCAACTGCCGCAACTGTATAATGAACAACTTCGTCACCACTGCTAATAGCCTGATAGCCAAAATAACCTCCGATGACTATTACCAAAAGGGTTACTACTGTGGTAAATTTATTTCTAAATAATTGTTTTAATATTTTGGAAAACATATTTTTCTAAAAGAAGAGAAATCGAGAGGGCTTAAGGGGCATAGGCGCACCTCTTAATTCGCCATCGAAAACTCTTATAAGTTTTGCCTCAATTTGACCTTCTTCGTTGGGAGAGCCGATAATAACAATCTGGTCGCCGACTTTTAATTCCTCTTTTTTGATTGTTCCCCTTTCTTTTTGAATGGCGGTATCTGCGGTAATAATAATTACTTTTTCTACATCGCCCCGCCCTTTAACCACCAGGTCAGTATCGCTAATTTGAATAATTTCACCGAAGGCACCGTGGCCCTCAATAAAATCTCCTTGGGGAAAACTTCGCCAGTCACTGAAAAAGCCAGCTTGGGGCCCGGCAAAATTTTTGTGATATTGTTCAGCCCAACGATAGGAAAATTTAGCTTTCATCCCGCCAACAACCATACCTGCGTCAAATATCAAACCAACCACTGCAAAACCAGCCAGTCCAATAATAATCCATTTAAGAATATCTTTTTGTTTATTTTCGCTCATAATTTTATTAATTAATGATTAATTAATAAACCTAATAATAGTCTTTTTCTGTAGAGAAATAGTCGAAAAGTAAAAACAGATAAGCTAAGACTTATTGTAAAAGCTATCATTCCCGTGAGAGGCAAGGATTCAAGAATGGCTAAACTGAAATCTTGCCAAAGAATAAGGAAGGTACCGAAATCGCTGAGCGCAGTGGAAACGAAATAAGAAATTCCGGAGCTCTCTATTTGGCTCATAAGTATTGTCAAAGAAAGAGGAACGGTCATAAAAGAAACAATTAAAATGCTTGCAAAACCAAATACTAATCTCCTTGTGTGTTGTGATTCTTGCTCCCGTTTAATTACCAAGATTATCCGATCAAAAAGACCCGCGGGAGGCTCTGCGGGTTTAAGATGCGAGAAAAGTTTTTCGAAATCCTGTCTCATAACTCCCTATATACTAATACGACTGAGGGAGCTGTTTTGGTTCACTTCTCCTTTAGGATTTTTCTTAATATTGCAATTCCTCTTCTGTGGCGGGTTTTTATAGTATCAATTGATTCTCCTAAACTCTCGGCTATTTCACGAAAGGTAAAGTGATCATTATAGCGAAGAAATAAAACCATGCGATATTTAGGAGAAAGTACTTCCAGTGCCTTATTTAAAAAATTAACCACATCTATTCTTTCTAACATCTGGTTTAGTAAAAGATCTGTGTCGGGTATGTTCTCAACAAAAAATCTATCTTTATTCCTGTATTCTAACTCTGAAAATGGAATAGCTCGCTTTTTCTTCTGCCAATCAAGACAAGCATTTTTAGCAATAGCAAAAATCCAGGTCTTAAATTTTTTGTTCTTATCAAATTTCTTAAGATTACGCCAGATTTTAATAAAAACATCTTGAGTAATATCTTCTACTTCCTGGCCATTCCCAATAAATCTGAAAGTAAAGCTGTAAATAGGCTTTAGATATCGCTTAATTAAAATCTCCAACGATTCTTCATCGCCTTTTAGATAATTAGTGACTAATTGCTCGTCGGTATAAGTTTTCATTCTGAATTTGGTATATCACAAATTAATGCCTGAGACAACAACACTCGGAGCCTACCAAAAAAATCGCTTTTTGGCGATTAATTGGTGCAACTCCGTTCCGAACTAGGAGTGTCTCACTGATATGTCTCGGTTGGGGCTATTTTAGATAATCTGATATTATGGAATTTTCCTCCAACGTATTTTTGAAAATCGTGATCGTCACTGGTCCAATATAACCCGGTACTACTTGATATTGCTGGAAATAGATTGTCAGAGAATTGTAATTGAAATTAAAATTACGGTAATTGTCCAATGTAGGTTGGGTCCCCTGCTGAATCATTTGGGTCAAAACGTCATCTATCTGTACGCCGCTGGATTGAAGTTGCGAAGTCACCTGCTGAACTGCAATTTGCGACAATTTTTGCAGAGCTTGCGGCGAACTACCCAAAAAATCATCAATGGTTATTTCTTTCTTTTGTATAATATCGTAATTAAGAGCGTAAACCTTATTGAATCCGTGCGCTCCACCACTGAAATAATATATATTTATGACAAAACTCAAGTATTTGTTGTTAAGCTGGATCGGTTTCCAATCAGCTATGAAGTCAAATGGTTCTTCTGGATTCTCAGACACGGTCTGATCAGGAAGAATTGTAGCTATTCTCGCATCCCAGTTGTCTTTCACATTTTTCTTGAATGTATCAATCTCTCCCGTAATAAATATTGAGACCTGGTCGTTAAAAGCTACGACAATATCTCCAAATTGCGGATATTCAACCTGGATATTATAAAAATTATCAGTCTGTGATATTGAACTTATCGACATTTCTAAACCTTTTTCGGCAGAAATTTCTGTGGAAACTTTTTCGTTTTTTATAAACCAAACTGCCACTGCGGCTAAAATTATCATTATTATTACTATAAATAAATAAGTTTTTTTCATAATTTTAGAGATTGAATTTATTTTTATATCTTTATCATATTAATTATATCAAAAAAACCGTCTAAAAGAATAAGTGGAAGTTAGCTGTGTGCCCCGGTCTGGAACCAAGGGTTTAAAGGGAAATTAGACGGTTTTTGAGAATGTCTCGTAACGCGTCTCGGTCTGGTCTATTTTTAGATTTTAATACAGAATCCCATTGCGAAGGAATTCTTACGGATATTTCTTTTTTTTCTTTTGATGTTGCCGTTTGGAATAAAATTGAAGTAGCAGATAGGGCAATACTTTTATTTGGAAGAGCAAAGGGTGCGCCGTATTTTATGTCGCCTAAAATTGAATGGTCAATTAATGATAGTTGGGCGCGAATTTGGTGGAATCTGCCAGTTTTGATTTTAATTTCCAAAAGAGAGAATTTATTATTTGAAGCAAGCACTTTATAGAAAAGCTCTGCTTTTTTACTATCCCCTTTTTTACCTATTGTCGCTCTTTTTTTATTTCTATCTTTTTGAATATAATTTATCAATATTTCCTTATTTTTCTTTATTTTTCCCATAACTATAGCGTTATATGTCTTTTCAATCTGATGATTGCGGAATTGCTCAGAAAGGCGCGAAGCACCTTTGCTTGTTTTGGCAAATAAAACAATTCCCGAAACCGGCCTGTCAAGACGATGCAATAATCCTAAAAAAACATTACCGGATTTTTGATATTTCTCTTTTAAATAAGCCTTCACCTCGTCTATTAAACTAATATCGCCCGTTTTGTCTCTTTGGGTTAAAACGCCAGCCGGTTTATAAACCGCTATCAAATGATTATCTTCGTACAAAATATTAAGCTTCATAATATTATGATAACAAAAATCCGAGAAAAACTCTCGGACGAAGGCGACTCAGTTTCTCGATACCGAGTACAAGACTGCTGCGAGAACTGGAAAACGTTAGAACTTGTTTAATAGCGGATTCACTGGCATTTTCCAGATAATTACACTGATTTCAGTATATCAAAAAGTCTCTTTCTTGGCGATTGTTTAAGTTTGCATTAAGCTCTTTATTTCCAAATCTGGTTAAGATATCTAAGACCAGCTCTTCCCATTCCTAAAAAGTATTCATTTTCAGAAGACGAATTATTATTCGCTACTTTCTCATAATTTGCTAAGAGGACGTGCATGGTATGGGCTAACTTCACATACTTGGGAAGCTTCCTAAGTTCGTCAGTTGTAAGAGAAATATAATTTTGATATTCATTTAAAGCTAAATCGTAAATTTTGGGAAACTCATTAGGATTTTTAGCGTCAAAAAATAAATCGCAGAGAATAACTGCTAATTCTTGAATTCGAGGGTAATAGTTAGCAACGGCAAAGTCCAAAATATAAATATCGCCATTCGCACTCTTCATGGTATTGGTTTTAGTAATATCTCCGTGGACAAAACAATGAGGTAAGCCATCAATAGATAAAGAATTATACACCTCGACCATCGGCTCAATAAGCTTTTTATCTTCTCCATTGAGATATTGGCTTTTCTTCTCATATTCTTTCAAGAAATTCGTTATCGCCCATTGGTCGTATACCATTGAGGGTTTAATACTAATTTTATTGATTAAGGCGGCTTGTTTTATAATAAAGCGCTTTTCTTCGATATTTGGAGTAGTTTGAAGTTCATAAAAAATCTTTCCATCAATATATTGCATTACACAGAGCCTGTCTGTTTGGTTATTATTTAATAATTCATATAAATATCCTCGGTTTGATTTAAAAAGTGAGGGGTGTGCTACGCCCGCCTTTAAAGCGCTTTCCATTATCCCAACATATCTATTGCATTCATCTTTGCTACGAAAAGAACCGAATATTTTAACAAAATACTTGTCTTTGTTTGTTACAACAAATAAATTAAAATCTTCATAGCCAATCGTAACTATTTCGTGAGTATTATATTCTCCGATGTTAAAATCTCTACAAAGTCGTTGTAAAAATGACTCAAGATCGCCTTGATAATTTATCCTTTTTTGGAAATTATTCATTTCGGTTATTTCTTTTTATCCTTCTTAGAAGTTTTATTTATTTCAGACTCAACGATGGGCATATAAACAGCCCTGTAAAGATTAAGTAATCTCGTGGCTTTATCAAGCGCCACCCGATCAGAAAGATCTTCGCCGAATTCTTTCTTATAAAGTTCCTTAAATTTTTCTAACGATTCTTTAGATATCATTTTGATTTCAAATATTGCTCAATGTTTTCTAAGTGCTCTTCGTAAGTTTTGGCCAGATGAATTTGTCCTTCGCTGTCGTGTAAGTAATAGAGATATTCGCTATCTTCCGAATTAATCACAGCATTAATCGCCGCCAGACCAGGGTTGCAAATCGGAGATGGCGGCCGTCCCTTGTGAAGATAAGTGTTATAAGGTGAATCAAATTTATAATCTTCTGGTTTTATAATCGGCCACCAGTTTCCTGGTTCTCCTAAGGCATACTGAATAGTAGCATCTATTTCAAACTTCATATCTTTTAACCACCTGTTCCAAATCACTCCAGCAATTAAAGGCATTTCGCCTTCATTGGCCGCTTCTCTTTGAACTAAAGATGCAAGGACGATTAAGGTGTCGTTCCTGATATTCTTCTCTTCGGCTTCTTTGAGTAGATCAACCGCTTTCTCATCAAACTGGCTTTTCATTCTTTTTGCAACGTCCGTGCCTGTATAATCTAAATTAAGAAGATAAGTGTCGGGAAACAAATAACCCTCGTGAGCCTCAACAAGAAATTCTCCTTTTGCCAGGTTGCTCCAGCTTAATTCTTTTTGTAATTTCTCCGCGATTTCCGTAGCTCTTAATCCTTCAGGTATCACTACCCATTTCTGATACGGTTGATTAACCAAAACATCGGCCAGCTGCCAAGCATTCATTCCTTTGGAAACCTTGTATCCGCCCGGCTCTATTTTCCCCTGCCAGCCTTTATTTTTTAAAACATAGTTAAACGCCCACTCGCTTCGGATATATCCTTGTTCTTTTAATTTGGGAATCAATTCTTCTTCGGTTGTAGTAAGGTTGATTGTGATTTTCTCTGTTTCTGCTCCTTTTTGCGGTGCTGAAAATTGATAAAGAAATAAAAAAACGGCGATTCCTATTAGCAAAAAGATTATTGCTCCGCCTACTATTGCAATTTTTTTATTTACGGCCATAATTTATGTTTTTCGGAAATTCACTCGGTGCCCATTAAAATTTCCCCGCATTTGGATTCGGCAGCTATTGCCAAATCAATTATATCGTCAAGTTCCGGTTCAACACTGGTCAACTCTTCTCCGTTTTTCAGTTTCGCCCCTACCGTTCTAGCGTGTGTCTGCCAAACGCTTTCCACCTCGCAATTGGCAATCGCTTGTTTAATTGTCAGCCATTCTGGAGTATCTCCCGGGCAAGGAGTAAATTCGCAATTAGGACCAGTACGGCTAACGTAGGAGCCGTCCGGACAAAGCTTGGCTTCTTGGGTACAGGCTACCTGCCCTAATTCTGATGAAGGGTTGAGTTGCCAGATAGAATAATTGAGATAACCGGCGAAGCTGACCCAAAGAATATATGGTAAAAGAAGAAGTGCCGCCGGCCGTGAGATTTTATAAAAAACAATAATCGTCCCAATAATCGCCAGCCAGAGAAAAATAATCTCAATAAATGCCGCTCCGGGGTTACGCAGGCCGAAAAATATAATTGACCAGAGTGTATTCAAGACAAGCTGACCGATAAATATACAAAGCGCTGTTTTTACTTCTTTTCGTTCAAATCCATGACGCCACACCAAGAACGCCGCCACTCCCATAAGAAAATACAGCGTCGTCCACGCGGGACCAAAAATCCAATTTGGCGGACTAAAACTCGGCTTTTGAAGCAAGGCATACCAAGTTGGGATTGACGAGACGGTAAACACCGAGCCAATCAATCCAGCAAGTTCCGAAACAACAATGGTAATAACTAACTTAAAAAAATTATTAAGCTTCATAAGTTTATTTTATCACAATCCACTTAATCTTGCCTCTCTTCATCCACTAATTGCCCCGTGGCGAAAGATATCGAAGGAATTATCCTCCAGATGCTTGATTAACTAAGGTTAGATTTCCGTCATCATTTCGTATGTATTGTTTCGTTTCTAAAAATTCCATTTTATCTTTATCGCCTTCCTCATAATATCCTATAACCTCTTCTTTGCCATCTTCTTCAACTAATTTAATCAATAAATCCCCTTTATTATAAACTTCCCAGTTCTTATCTATTCTTCCAAAAATAAGGGCATCGCGTTTTTCGGCCTTTGGCATCGTGTAGATTAAATTATCATCTTTATCATAAATTTTTATTTCATCTCGTGCTTGGATGGTATAAATAGTCCAAATCCAAGTTTCGGTAAAATTGAGGCTTCTCCTTTGATTTTTGATTATAACATCAACGAGAAAATCATAACAAAAAAGTGCGTTTTCTTTTGTCCAATTCGGCGGGCCCCAATTATGACCATGATTTAATATATATTTCCATTCTTTATTATTATTTACACCAACTTTTGCGGTTAAATCCTCGAACTTTCGCATTAAATCTCTATCAATCCCTTTTTCAAGAAAATCAGCTCTATCATACAAATCTGAAAACCAACCTCTACCTTGTCCAGGAAAAATATTGCTTGATTCTCTTAATTTTTTATCCTCCTCTGACGGAGGGCTCAAATCGTATCGTGGATTAAGCCTTATTCGTAATAGTGATTCCTCAAAAACTTTAAATTTAATTATTGCCATTTCGTTTAATGCTTCTTTGTATTTACCTTGCTCAATAAAGTCTTCAACCGTCTTAATCTGCGTCTTTATAGAATCATCTTTAATTAAATCGGCAAGACTTATTATCTCCCATTCTAAACCGAAGTAGTGACGAGAGTATTCTTGAAAGAAAGAAACAATAGGAGCAATCAATCCCTTTGCATGATTGGTGTTTGGCACGATGCCCTGATGTTTTATATTATTACGAATGGTATTAAGTTGGGCGATCTCGTTTTTGCTTATTAAAGAAAAACTGGTGTCAGTTTTTCTTTCGTATCCCTCAATTGCATTCAGGGTATCCAACAAATAACTCTTTTGCGTTAAGGAAATGTTCAGTTGACTTGCTATTGCACCAGTAAAATTATCTAAGGCGTCGTGTAAGGCAATTAAACCCTGCGAGAAATTAAAAGTATCATTTGGCGTATCGCAAAACTGAATTGCTTTCTTAAATATAGTTTTCGCCAACACCAATCTATAGACAATATGCGGTTTTAATTGTTGCAAAGTGGACATGGTTTTTTTACAATAAGTCCTGATTTTTTATAAATTTCCGCTAAATGCTTTTGATAAAACTGAATTGAAAAGCTCTTTGAGTTTTGATTTTTTATTCCTAATCATTTATCAAATGATAAAATTGCTCTTTAACTATTTTTGTAATTCTATCAAGTTCTGCTTTGTCTACTTGTTTGAGATCATACTCATCAACAAATTTTACCCACTCATCGTTTCGAAGAGTAAAAAACCTTATCTCGTCTACCGAATATGGACTTTCGTCAGGCTTTAGCACTTCCATTCTTCCGCCGGCCCAACCTTTATACTTAGGATTCCGAATTATCTCCTCAACAAACGAAAGTGTGTATCCTTTATCTCTTTCTCTCCTAATTTTTTTTGTTGAATAAGTCATGATAGATTATATTTTTGATATGCTTCAGCAAGTCTAATATCGTATTTATTTTGAGCATATTCAGAACCATTATACAAACGGGCGAATGTAGCCCAATCCCTATTTTTCAAGGCATTAATCTTTCTCGAATCAGAACTGATAAACTTTAAAAATGTCTCAACATGGGCTTCTTGTCCCGCTTTAAGATAATCAACAAATTCCCGTGCCGTATTAAAACCACAAGCTTGATGATTAAAACCCATAATTTGGAACATGCCATAAGATGCACAATTCCAAGCGCATTCATGGACGTTAAGAGCTTCGGCTAAGCGCGAGTTTTCAGCGTCGCCACCCTTATAAAGACTACGATTCCATGTGGGAGAAATAAGCGTGGGATACTTTATCATTAAAGCATCGAGGTCTAAGCCAACCTTTTTTAGTTCACGGTAAAATATATGCGCCTCGAATAGAACGGTTAATAAGCCAGTTTTTTGGAAACCAGAACGCCCGCCCGACTCTACTTCGGCAACAGCTAAAACGCTCGCAACATCCAGACCATACAAGGAAGCCATTTCAGCAATTCTATTTCTATCTAAGGTTTGATTTTTATTCGGAGCGGGATAAACTTGATCCTGTTTCGGGATTGGCGACTTTTTTTCTTCAGAGTCTTTTACTGGTTCGGTTTTTATTATCGGCTTCTCATCCTTTGGAAGAATAACGGGGGTCTTTGGTAAGACACTATTCTTCTTTTTATTCTTAAAAGAAGCAATAAGTTCTAATATAAACCTCTTAAACGCTTCTCCTAATTTTTTTGTTGGCCGCTTAGTCATTGTTTTAAATATTTAATAAACTCTACCCCAAATTCTGAAATCCAAACAAATGGAGCATTGACGGGCCCCAAACGAGAAGAAGGGTCGCTTAATAAGATCCTTAGATTTATCAAGTTATAAATATTAACGAGGTGAATGGCTTCGTTACCATAAACCTGATAATTTCTATCCTTTCGCGATACATCAACCTCTCTTAAAACTCTTATATCTTCGGAGCTCATCTGCGATAAAGTATGAATAAACTTTTCTAATTGAAATGTCGATTTTTGCTCAGTAACTGCATATCCTAAAAATATGTTTCGGAAGTGTTCCCTTTTCTCCTCATTCCGCTCGGTTAAATATTTCTCAAGCGCAAAGACAAAACCGTCCTGAAATTCTTCTTGTTGTAAAAGTTTCTGTGTAAAAATTTCAGGGTTATCTCTTATCATTTCCACCCATTCAAGAGCCTTTTGCTGTCTTAGTTTTAAGCCGGCACCAAATAAAGCCTTACTTAATCCCCACGCAATGTTCAAAGCGGGTACACTAGAAACAATCTGATCGGCAACAACCAGTGCGCTCTCTTTAATAATTTGCTTGTCTTTTTTATTCATAACCCTAACTTTATTAGTCAAAATTTTGTATTTCTGGTTTTCTTCTTCCTCCTTTACGTGCGGCGATTTTGGGAACTCCAGGACCGGGCATAATAATTGTTTTAATTTTCGTATTCTTCAGACTTCTCATTAGTTTTGCCATTGGAATTTTAGTCTCCCTACTTTTTTTCATTAATTCGGCTATTTCATCACCAGAAATAGTTTTACCTGGTATTGCCTCGACAAAAGTTTGAATATTCCATGTTGTCTCTGATTCCTCATTTGTATTAGTCATCGTATCTAAAAGAGTCTCTGGTGGCAATTCATCTATAACCCCTTGCATGCCCATTCCGTGCGTGTGTATATGTTTGAATTGATCAATTTCGCCCCGTTCAATTGCAAACACCCACATATCGTAATCTGTAAATGGAATATGAAAATCAGAATATTTAATGAATGTATTTCCATCTATCCTCATTTGGAAATGATAGTGAGGTTTTCTCCCTCGAATCTTAAAAAAATGTCCAGTAAAATCTCCTTTAGAACATGAAAAAGACCACTCAAGGTTTTTATACTTAATGGTTTGCTCAATAACTTTTGATGAGCGTTTTTCTTTAACAAGGTCATTTATATTTTTAAATGGTGCTTCACTATTTGCTAACCATCTAAAGTAGGGATTAATTCTCCAGTAATCAAATCTACTAAAAACCAAAGGAAAATGTTTTTTATTGAATCCGACAGGTCTTAGTAACCAGTGTATACAAGGACGATCAACGGAAAAATAATCAAATCTCTGATGACAAAGATAACATTCATCTCTCTTAAGAGCATCTTTAAACCCTTGAAATTCTTCTTCCGTTTCTTTAATAGTCCTTTCATTCATTTTCGTAATCTGCTGAGGTGTTAATTTGGGAAAATCCATAGTTTATCTTGAATTAACGCTTTTGATTACTTTTATATCCTGTTTGATTAAGCCATAAAGTTTATAGCCCCCCTAAGTTATCCACAGTTGACTACTACTCTGCGTTCTAAAAACGTTCTATAATAGAATTGTAGCATGTAAAGCTTACCAGTCAATAACTTATGTTCACAAAAAGGCAAAAACAGATTCTTGATTACATAAAGAAGTTTATAAAAGATAAAGGCTACCCTCCTTCTTTTGAAGAAATAAGAAGGCATTTTGGATTTGTTTCAAAATCTACCGTTCATCACCACGTAGAAACACTGAAAGAAAAAGGATACCTTAATCACGCACGAACTATAGAGTTATCTAAAGGTGAAAAATCTTCTGGGCTTGTGGAAATTCCCCTACTCGGCACTATTGCCGCCGGCGAACCGATTGAGGCAATCGAAAATAAGGAAACAATTGCAGTGCCAAAATCAAAGTTGCCCAGGAGCGGAGATTCTTATGCCCTACGTGTAGCTGGCGATAGTATGATTGACGAAAATATCAACAATGGTGATGTCATTTTAGTAAAACAGCAGAACGTTGCTGAAAATGGTCAAAAAGTTGTCGCACTTATAGATAATCACGAAGCTACGCTAAAGAAGTTTTACAAAGAAAAAGGATATATTCGCTTACAACCTGCCAACAAAAATATGGAGCCGATTATCCTACGTAACGGTAGAGATATTTCTATCCAGGGAGTAGTTCTTGATGTTATTCGTAAGGAAAATCCAACCCTTGCCGTTTTGCCAAAAATAAAAACAACCGAGATTAAGCAATATAGAAAACTCCCACTTAATCAAATTATTGTGGGAGATGCGATAGAAGAAATGAAAAAGATTCCAGGCAACTCAATAGATATGACATTCGCCGACCCGCCATTCAACCTTAATAAAAAATACGGCAACTACAAAGATCAGAAAGCCTCCGAAGATTACATAAAATGGTGCGAACAATGGCTTAACGAGATGGTTAGAATAACTAAACCGAGCGGTTCGATCTTAGTACATAACATACCAAAATGGTTAGTATATTTTGCTAACCATCTAAATAAAATTGCTGTATTCAAACATTGGATTGCGTGGGACTCAATGGGAGCTCCGCTCGGTAAAACTTTACTTCCCTCCCATTATGGAATTTTATTCTATACAAAAACTCCAAAAGGTTTTAAATTCCATGAACTTAGATCGCCGCATAAAAAATGTCGGGTTTGTGGGGAAATGATAAAAGACTACGGTGGGAAAAAAAGCCAAATCAATCCTTATGGAACTCTTTTAAGCGATGTTTGGACAGATATACATCGCATTAGACACAATACACGCAGAGATGCTCACCCCTGCCAGCTTCCTGAACCGCTGCTTGAACGTTTAATACTAATGACGACAAACGAGAATGATGTAGTTTTAGATCCCTTTATAGGCGCTGGCACAACCGCATTAGCTGCAAAGCGACTTGGTCGGAACTATATTGGTATAGACATAGACCTGAAGTATAAAAAAATAGTTAGCGACAAAATTAGAAAAGTAAATTATCGATCAAGTAATGGCTATAAATACAATAACGATGCCCCGGCTGTGGCATCGAAATATCTGAGAAATCTGACTATATCGGAAGATGAGGAAATCTATCCTATTGATAATCCTCAATTTAAATCCGATGACAAACGACGCAAGAATGTTACCCTTTCTCTGTTTTAGCGTCTTGAGCTTCTTTTATAATCTTCCTGTGTTTTTTAATAATTCTCTTTGATCTATAAACAATAGTTTTTCTGAACAATTGCTCAAATTGTTCCAATGTTTTTATTGGCGGATCAATATCAAAATCCTTAGGCCTGAGATTCCCATCTTTTTCTCGATACTTAAGCAGTTTAGCTTTGTTAAGTCCCAAAAAGTTATAAAAGGGGGCTACCTCTATATTCTGAACTTCTTTTGTTTTTTCATTAAAATTGTAAATAACAAAAATATAGTAAATATTTCTCCCGTCAAATTTTCTAATTCTGTTAGGCCACTCATTAAGAGTTCCCATATCGTTCTCGCTATTTTTCACAGCCACCCATTTGCCTTGCCTATTCTGACTCCTATTACCAGATTTAAACTCAATAGCAATAGGTGGCGCTGTCTTTAATTCGAAATCGGGGAAGTAATTTTTATGCGGCGCAATAGCATAATCTCTGTCGTTTTTGATAAAATCAGTTTTCTTAAAAATATCAACGATAATATCGGTCAGGTATTCCTCAATAGCTGTGCCAAAAGTACGGTAATTGAAATCACCGGCACCAACAACCCGCTTTAAATCATCTAAAATCTTCTTTCTTGAGGAAATCAAAACCTTAATTGCCGCAGTACCATTTTTATTTTTTGCTTGTTTTTGAGGCATGTTTATTAAAATCACAATTCGTACTTTTAGGATAGCACTTAGAATGGGAAATGACAATTCTTTTAATGGCGAATTCTGGTAAAATCTGTCAAAATGGAAATATAAATGAAAATTACAATGAGCCTACCAAAAACAATTTTAGATATTGTTAAAGTCATCCACGACAAGTTAGAAATTGTTCCAGAAAAAGATAAGGTACTTACGATTTCTTTATGGGATTTCAAGGACGAAAACGGAGATGCTATTCCTAAAATGAACTTGAAAAATGGGTTAAGGAAATTAGCGGAAGATAATAAACTTATCCAATTAAGAGATATTAAATGTCTTGATAGATTAGGAAGATTTGCCGGTGAGAGAATAGAGCTTGAAATTAATCGGGAAGCATTTTCAAAAATAAGTAAGTTAACGGAGAAAAGCATTAAAAAGAAAATCAAACACGTTGCCTTAGACCCAAAATCTTATTCTTTAATAATTAACCATCAAGATTATGTGCCGTTTAGGTCAAAAAGGCATAAACAGGATTTAGAAGCAGAAACAAAACAATTCAAAATCCTATATCATCTCTGGGAATTTAGAAAAGAAATAAAAAACGGGAAAGTAAGCCAGAAAATAGATTCTGATTTTGCATCCCTTTCCAATATCGCAAGAGGAGCTGAATGCACCGAAGAGGCATCCAGGCAACATATAAAAAGGCTTAGACAAAGATTTAAGAAAGAAAAGCTACCCATAGACATTGAGCCAAGCGGAACTGGACTATATCAGTTGGTGATTGAATTAGAATAATCTCAATAAGTCTATTTCTGGACTATTTCTTGGTCGCCTTATCATAAGGTGGCTTTTTTATTTACGCATATTTTCAAGTCCCAATTGGTCATATGCTCCAAAATGACCAAATTTAGCTAGTGATTCGGCTGTTAAAATTAAATAAAAAGTAAATAAAATCATCAATTATTATGAACCAAAATGAATTTTCAAGTTTTGATCTGGGATTGGCGACGGTGCTGATAACGCTGGCTTACGAGCTGCTCGAACTAGACAGATCTATGCCCAAAAAGGTTAGGTTTGTTTTCAGACGGGAGAAAAACATTGAGGGAGTAATGGCTGATTACTTTAATGACAAAATAAAACTGCCGGCCCAAACCTTATTCAATAACCAGAAAAATCTTAAATCACGCCTTTATTGTGGTGCGTGATTTTTATTTTATGTTGCCAGAAGCCGCAATTATTCAATTCAAAAAAATCTGGAAAAAGCTTTATGGAATTGAACTTAGCGATAAAGAAGCCGTTTTTCGGGCAAATAATTTGGTTGCTTTATATCGTGCGGTTTACGGAAATCGGCAAGATATTCAAAACAATAAACAAATAAATTCTAATCATGCTGGAGAAAATAACATTCAAACAGAAAATAAATAAGGATTGTGAAGGAAGTTTTGAAATAAGAGATTTGAGAGAAAAAGACAGATTTGTCGTGGACGACAAATTCCTGAACGGCTATGCCAGATTTCTGGGAGTTTATGCTGTCGGCGTTTACAACTCACTCTGCCGGCACGCAAATAAAGAGCAAAAATGCTGGCCGTCCATTAAAAAGATAGTGCAGGAACTATCAATCGGCAGAAACAAAGTATTCGACAGCATCAAGTATCTTGAATTTTGGCAGATCATCAAAAAGGAAAGGTTGGGCAAAAAACTAACAAACAGATATTTATTGCTAAGTAAACGCTATTGGAAACCCATAAGTGAAGGTTCTCTCAAGGACTTCAGTGAAGTTTACCACATAAACTTCAAGAGTTTGCTGGATAAACTTCACGAGTTTACCTCATCAACTTCCATAGTAAGGAAACAAAATAGTAATTTATTAAAAAAGAAAGGAGATCTTTCTTTTAAAGAATTAGCCGACGCTTACAAAAAAGGAGAAAGAAAATGTAAGCCCTTCTTTTGGGGAGACGAAATGAGATGGTCTCAAAACAAATGGTGGGTTATTAAAAACGGTGAATGGCTTAAATTTGACGGAAATGAATCGGAAATAGAGTGGAGATGAACCTGCCTCTTAAAACGCCTTGTATGAGTTGTATGAGCCTGTATGACGATTTTCAAGCAAAAGGTAGAGATTTATACCGCCTACAAACATCTAACACTTCTAACAATATATAATATATGGCGCAAGGTAAAAAAGTAACAGAAAAACAATGGAACGAATTTCTAAAAGTCCTCGGGGAGACGCTCGGTTTAATCGGAGCTACTTGTAGAAAAGTAGGGATTAGCCGCTGGACTTATTATGACCACCGATCAAAAGATAAAGAATTTGCTAAAAAAGCAGATCTAACCATAATGCAAACGGGCGTAGCTTTTGCTGCGGATAAATTGCTCGAAGCAGTATCTCAAGGTGAGGGCTGGGCAATAAAATTTTTTTTAATGTGTAAAAGTAAGGAATGGCGGCCATACTAAGTTGTCCACTTGACTTCTTTTCTGGGTAGCACATTGTTTGTATTGAGCTGACGCTCCAGCCCTAAAAATGGCTCAGGTGGAGCGTCACCCGAGCCATTTTCAATAACATGAGCATGAACCAACAAGAAAAAATTAAATACTTGGTCTACTGCCGAAAATCTTCGGAACAAGAAGATAGGCAGGTACTATCTATTGAATCTCAAAGAAACGAACTGGAAAGAATCATTGAAAACGAAGGATTAAAAGTTGTTGAGACATTGGAAGAATCTCATTCGGCAAAAAAGCCAGGCCGCCCTATCTTTGATAATCTTCTTGAAAAAATTGAAAAAGGAATCGCTAACGGACTCTTAGTTTGGAACGCAAATAGAATATCAAGAAATCCAATAGATACTGGCAGGATTGTTTATTTAATGGATGAAGGAAAACTGCTGGAAGTGAAGACGCCGGGCCAAGCATTTCGTAATACGCCCAACGATAAATTCTTACTCAATCTCTTTTGTAGCCAGGCAAAATTGGAAAACGATAATAAAGGCGAAGATGTAAAACGTGGGCTGAAAACAAAAGCGGAAAAAGGAATGTATCCGGCGCCAGCTCCAACAGGATATATAAACGAAAAATATGCAGACAGGGGCAGCAAAAGAATACTGCCCGATCCTGAAAGGTTTGATCTGGTCAGAAAAATGTTTGATATGATGCTTAAAGGAATTCACTCGCCACTTCAAATTCTCAGAGCGGCTAATGACGAATGGGGTTTAAAAATGCCCAATGGTAAGAAAATGGGCAGAAGCACTATCTATAACCTTTTTACCAATCCCGTTTATTACGGGATGTTTGAATATCCAAAACATAGTGGACTCTGGTATAAAGGCACTCACAAGCCAATGATAACAGCTGAAGAATACGACCGAATTCAGTTCTTGCTCGGTAGAAAAGGGCGCCAGCGTCCTAAAACGCACGTCTTCGCCTTTACAGGACTTATACGATGCGCTGAGTGTGGTTGCATGGTTACGGCTGAAGAAAAGATAAAGAAACAGAAAAACGGCAACGTTCACCGATATATCTATTACCATTGCACCAAAAGGAAAAACCCGAACTGCACTCAAAAATGCATAGAGCAAAATGAATTGGAAAAACAAATCAAAGCCGCAATTGAAACAATCAGCATTCCGCCAGTGCTTCACGACTTTGCTCTGGAGTGGCTCAAAAAAGAAAACCAAAAAGAGTCGCATACCACAAACGTCGTGCTTGATACACAAGAAAAGAAATATAAAGACTGCCTGAAGAAATTAGCAGGTTTGATTGATATGAGGGCAGCTGGCGAAATAGATGAGGAAGAATTCAAATCAAGAAAACTTCCGCTAACTGCCGAGAAAAAGCGCTGGGAGCAGGTATTTACCAAAACCAGCCAGAGAGTGGATCAATGGCTAGATAAAGCTGACGAGATATTAGATTTCGCCCGAGATGCCAAAATAAGCTTCGAAAATGGCGAACCCGACAATAAAAAAGAGATACTCTCCCGTTTAGGTTCGAACCTCCTGTTAAAAGACAAAATAATCGTAATTAACACCCAAAACACGCTGATTCCCATTCAGGCGCTTTCAACCGAAGATAAGCGGTTAGAACCTCTCAAAATAGGCAAAAATACGAAGGAGATAATGGAACTTTACTCAAAAAGTCCACGAATGCTGCGGGGCAAGGATTCGAACCTCGATCGATTGGACCAAAACCAACTGTCCTACCATTAGACGACCCCGCAATATTAAGTTATTTGACAAGATTCGATGATGGCTAATTCCAAGGGTAACTGGGGTATAGGAGAATATTTTATTTTATTCTCGGCTTCCAGAAAAAGATTTAAAATATTTTGCAACTCAGTTTCTTTGAAAACTTCCGATTGTTTTTTTAATTTTTCTAATTCTTCTTTGGTCAATCCGGTAATAATAGGATTGGCTGAATCTGTTCCGACAATTTTTAAAATCAATGCCTGCCTTAAATAATTAATCAAAACCTTTGCAAATTCTTGAAGATCGGAACCTTTGTCGGTTATCTCGCGCAGAAAATCAATAGCCTTGAATGCTTTTTTTCCAGCAATAAAATCGCAGAATTTAGCTATTGATTCTATTTCTACCAATCCTAATAAATCTTTAATATTTTCAGCTTTAATTTCCTTGTTTTCTCCGGAAAAGGTTAATGTCTGATCCAATAATCCTTCAGCATCTCTTATTGATCCTCCGGCATTTAAAGCAATTAGTTCTAAAGCAGATTTTTCAATTTTAACTTTTTCTTTTTTAGAAATTATTTCCAGTCTTTTTATTATTTCCGGAACAGTTAGTTTTCTTAAATCAAACCGCTGGCACCTGGAAACAATAGTCGGAATCATTTTGTAGATTTCAGTAGTTGCTAAGATAAAAATAGCGTAAGCAGGCGGTTCTTCTAAAGTTTTCAAAAGAGCGTTTGCCGCATCTTTTGTAAGCTGATGGCATTCGTCAATAATAAATACTTTGTATTTTAATTTAGTAGGAGTGAATTTTATCCCATCTCTTAATTCTCTTACTCCGTCAATTCCTCCCTGGGAAGCAGCATCAATTTCAACTAAATCCAGAGTTCTTCCTTGATTAATATTCAAACAAGATGAACATTGATTGCAAGGTTCGGCTGTCCCCTCTTTCCGATTTTCACAATTAATAGCTTTGGCTAAAAGCCGGGCAATAGTAGTTTTCCCGCATCCTCTAGGTCCGCCAAATAAATAAGCATGGGAAATCATTCCTGAAGAAATAGCATTAGTTAAAGTCTGAACAACATGTTCTTGTCCGATAATTTCAGAAAAGGTTTTTGGCCTGTATTTACGATATAAAACCAAATTAGTCATTTTTTATTGTTTTACTTTAGCATGAATTTCTTAAAAAGAGAAGTTTAGCGCTTGACAGGCAAATTTGCTGTTGTTAATCTAAAAATAGAATAATGAAAAAGAAAACTAACCTTATTATTTGTTGCAATTGTTGCAATTGTTGTACTTCTTTAAAAGAAGTGGTTAGTTTTATTAATTCTTAATTCTTAATTTCTAATTTTTAAAACTATCCTCTTCTTAAAAAGAGGTTTTTTATTAAATAAAATTTAATATGAAAACAGAAAATATTTTAGATACAATCGGCAATACTCCTTTAATCAAAATTGATAATGTTTTTGCCAAATTAGAAACAATAAATCCTTCGGGTTCAATTAAAGACAGAATGGCAAAATACTTAATAGAAAAAGCAGAAGAAAGAGGAGAATTAAAACCAGGTTTTCAAATAATTGAGGCTACCTCAGGCAACACCGGAGTGAGTTTTGCTATGATTTCAGCCGTAAAAGGATATAAATTTATTGCTGTAATGCCGGAGAATACAAGTAAAGTAAAAAGGAAATTGATGAGAAACTTCGGAGCAGAGTTTGTTTTAACGCCGCAAACAGAACATTTAACAGGTGCTATTAAAAAAACTGAGGAACTGGCAAAAAAATATAAAAATGTTTGGCTGCCAAAACAATTTGAAAACTATGATAATGTTGAAGCTGTTAGAAAAAGCTTAGGCAAAGAAATTTTAGAGCAAATGGACGAAGTTGATGCTTTTGTAGCCGGAATTGGCACCGGCGGAACGCTTATGGGAACAGCAAAAGCGTTAAAAATTAAGTTTCCCGAAGTAAAGATATTTGGAGTGGAAGCAGCCGAACTTCCCCATCAAATAGAAGGAATTTCAGACGGAATTGTGCCCAAAATTGTGGATTTTAATTTAATCGATGAAATGATTAAAATTAAAAGCAAAGATGCGATTTTAATGGCGAAGCAGTTAGCTAAAAATAAAGGTTTATTGGTTGGAATTTCTTCGGGAGCTAATGTTTTAGCGGCTCTGAAACTGAGCGAGAAATATAAGAATGTGATTACAGTGTTGCCTGACCGGGCTGAAAGATATGCTGAATTATGTTAAAATAAATTAACATGCTAAGAGTTTATAATACGCTTTCCAAGAAAAAGGAGAATTTTAAACCCTTTAAAGATAAAAAAGTTGGTTTTTATACTTGTGGACCAACTGTTTACTGGTTTGCCCATATTGGTAATTTAAGAAGTTATCTTTTTTCCGATATTTTGAAGAAGGTTTTAGATTACAATCATTACCGTGTTAAATATGTGATGAATTTCACTGATATTGATGATAAAACTATTAAAGGAACAATAGAAAAATACGGGAAAAATGTAAATAAAAGTGATCTAAAAAATTATACTGAAAAATATATTAAAATATTTAAAAACGACATCAAAAAATTAAATATTGAACAGCCTTATTTTGTAAGGGCTACAGATACTATTGAAGATATAAAAAAAGTAATTAAGATTTTAATTAAAAAAGGATTTGCTTATATTAAGGAAGGTTCTACTTATTTTAATATTCAGAAATATAATCAAAAATATAAAGATTACGGAAATTTAGCAGGAAAGAATTTTTTAAAGGGCTTGAAATTAGGAGAAATAATTAGTGTTGATGAATATCAGAAAGAAAACATTGGAGATTTTGTTCTTTGGAAAAAGTGGGATAAAGAAAGAGATAAGAATATTTTTTGGACAGATCCTGTTTTAGGAAAGGGACGGCCAGGCTGGCATATTGAATGTTCGGTAATATCAATGAAATATTTAGGAAAACAATTTGATATTCATTCGGGCGGAGTGGATTTAATTTTTCCTCATCATTCTAACGAAATAGCTCAATCCCAAGCCTTTAGCGATAAAGTTCCTTTTGTGAAATATTGGATACATCCGGAACACTTAATGGTTGAAGAAGAAAAAATGGCAAAGTCAAAAGGAAATTTTTATACCTTAAAAGACATTGAGAAAAAATTTAATCCCATAGCCCTTCGTTATCTATTTTTATCTTCTCATTATCGTTCTAAGTTAAATTTTACTTGGAAAAGCATAGAATCAAGCCAAAATGCCTTAAACAGGCTTTACGAAAAAATAAAAGAGCTTAAAAAAGAAGGAACAGTTAAGAAATTGGGATTAAAAGCAAAAGTATATCAGAGTAAATTTTTAGAATATATTAATAACGACTTGGATACCGTAAGAGCTTTGGCTTTAACTTGGAAAATAATTGAAGCTAAAGATATTTCTAAACAAGAAAAATATAATTTATTATTAGACTTTGATAAGATTTTTGGCTTGGGCTTAGCTGAAATCAAGAAAGAAAAAATTCCAGAAAATGTTTTAACATTAACCAAAGAAAGAGAAAAATATCGCCTAAAAAGCCAATGGAAGAAAGCCGATGAAATTAGAAATAAAATTAAAAAAATGGGTTATTGGGTGGAGGACACTAAGAAAGGGTCAAAATTGAAACGGATATAAGATAAATATAAGATATAAAATAGTGGAGGCGTCTCTTTTTTAGGGAAACGCCTCCTGGAATGAATCAACAAGGAATCACTAACAAATTACAGGGGAATTCTGCAACCCCTCCTGTACGAGTGTTCCTCGCCGAAACTCCCCTCTCTGTGGAGTAGAAGTTAAGGATGAGATAGACATCCCCATCAGGGGATATCCTGAATCGCTCATTTCCTTTCTTCTCTCCATTCTTCCGCCGGTCCTGGCGGCGCTGGTACAATCCTACCAAACTTACTCTTTCCAATTGTTCCTCCTTCTGCCAACTGCGAAATTACTACATTTTATTATAAATTTTATTAATGATCTTGTCAAGAGAAAAAATCTTTACTTTTTTCTTTTTCTTTTTTTGACATAATTTATAAAAATCTAAAACTTGATCAGCAACTTTAGACCAGGAATAATTTTGAGCTTCTTTCCATCCCCTTCCCCCTACTTCTTTCCTTAGTTTTTTGTTTTTAATTAAAACTTCTATTTTTTTAGCTAAAGCTTGATAATCTTTGGGTTTAACTAAAAATTTCTCCCCCTTTTTTCCTTTAAGAAATTGTTTATAACCTAAATTGGCGAAAGCTACTACCGGCTTTCCGCAAGCCATTGCTTCTAAAAGCACCAAGCCGAAACTCTCGCCAAAAATAGCCGGACTTACAAAAATATCGCAAGTTCGGTAATAAGGAGGAAGTTTTTTACCTATAACTTCTCCTTCAAAAACAACATTTTTTAATTTATTTTCCTTAACGTATTCTTGGCAGTTTTCTTTTAATTCTCCTTCACCAACTATAATTAAACGAAGATTGGAGAATTTTTTAGTTAAAATCTTATAAGCTTTTAAGAGATAAATTAAACCTTTTCTTTCTTCAATCCTACCAACAAATAAAATATTAATTTTATCATCAAGAAATTTTTTAATCTTTGGAACCTTTAAGTTAAACTCGTCTAAATCTATTCCGTTTGGAATAACTATTTTCGGTCCCTTAAAATCTTTGGCAATTTTAAGATTCAGAGGAGCTACGCCGATTGCACCGTCAATTTTCCATTGGGCAATTTTTTTACAAAGATAAAAAAAACCTGACATTTTTAAAAATTTACTTTTTTCAGTATTAGCGTGAATGGTTAAGATATTTAAAGCTTTAGACCTTTCTAAAATCTGCCATCCTGACGGAAAGATAAAATTATGAAAATGTAAAACATCAAACTTCTCTTTTTTAAGAAGTTTTTCTATAGCTAATGGATTAAAATTAATATCAATATCTCCTTGGGTTCCAGCAATAGTAATAGGAAAAGAAGTTCCAGACAAAATAACGTTTTTACCGTAAAACTCTTTTCTTTTTC
>Ga0268277_1000065_pt1 | contig 83899 bp, 64 predicted proteins | sample saktaG_5_FD_190132 | JGI IMG/M metagenome (GOLD analysis project Ga0268277, IMG submission 190132) | Saline water microbial communities from Sakinaw Lake, British Columbia, Canada - sak_2010_1_5_50m | ecosystem: Environmental > Aquatic > Non-marine Saline and Alkaline > Saline ... | reverse complement strand
AAGTAGATGGCACAATTTATGGGAATTTATCAGGTTACGCGACCACTGCTGGTTCGGCTGACCATGCAACTTATGCCAACAGCGCTTTAAGAGCGACTTATCTTGGTGATAGCTTTAATGTTACTGCTGACAGTCAAGGCAATTTGCAAGTAGATGGAACAGGTGATTCATATTTTATGGGTGATGTCGCTATTGGCACAACATCCGCCGGATATAGATTGGATGTTTTGTCTCCAGACGCGATTGATTCATATATTAGAGTCCAGAGATATGATGGAGATATTCAAACAGGTATTATGCTTTCAACAGGAGCAAGCACTCCTCTTTGGACAATGTATGTTGACGAAAGTTCTTCAGACTTTTTATTTGAAGGAGGAAGTGATCCAGATATTGCATTCAACATTGGAGCAGAGAACAGATATATTGGCATTGGAATTGGAACTTCCACCCCAGACACAATTTTAACAATAGCTAATGATAATTGGATATCAGCAAAGAACAACGCAGGCACAAGCTATGTAAATATGTTTAAAGTCAATGCTTCTGATGAAATAGATGTAGGAGGAACTTTAAATATTGGACCAATAGATTTAGTAGAAGATAGCGGAGCAACAACTTTAATTAATTTGCCAGTATCTTCAACACCAAGTGATGGAGACGTAGAAAGCTATGGGTTTAGTATTGACTCAAACCCAGTCCTTACAATCTATGGATTAGCAGATGGAGCAGGAGGAAGTGATACACATAGAGTTGGTATTGGGACAGCTACACCACAAGATGATCTGCATGTTCAGGGCAATGCCACTATTACTGGTTTAGGCAGTTGTACTACTGGTGTGTTAAGAACTGATAGTAGTTCGCGTTTGGTTTGTAGTGGAGCAACAGAAGCAGATGATGACTGGAGGTGGGTCAGTGGTTCTACTATAAGCGATCCAATTTATCACACTGGTGATGTCGGTGTTGGAACTGATAGCCCTAGTGCCCCTTTACATGTTTATAAGGATGTTGCTTGGGGGACTACAGACGTAGAAATAGCAAGATTTGTTCGTGATACAAATGACATAGAAGAGGGAGTATCAGGTTATATAGGATTACACCTTCTTGACGATCAACAGATAATTGAAAATGAGATTGCGAGGATACAGTGGGAAGGACGAAATGCAGATGAACAGGATGGTTGGTTGTCATTTTGGACAAGAGATGAAAATATACTTTATCAAAGAATGACTATAACAGATTCTGGCAATGTCGGTATTGGCACGACGGTGCCTGGGGCGAAGTTGCATTTACAAAATTCTGGTGAAGTTGTTCAAATTATGAATACAAATTCTAATGCCGTAAATGCAGGAATTTATTTAACAGAAGGTGGTTCTGCTACTCCTACTCAAAATGGGGCATTTTTGGTTTATTCGGGAGCAGACAATAATTTTTACATTAAAACTGCTGGAGGAGGGGCATATACTGAAAAATTAACCGTAGAAAGAGATTCTGGCAATGTCGCTATTGGCACAACATCCGCCGGATATAGATTGGATGTTTTGTCTCCAGACGCGATTGATTCATATATGAGAGTCCAGAGATATGATGGAGATATTCAAACAGGTATTATGCTTTCAACAGGAGCAAGCACTCCTCTTTGGACAATGTATGTTGACGAAAGTTCTTCAGATTTTTTATTTGAAGGAGGAGATGACCCAGATATTGCATTCAACATTGGAGCAGAGAACAGATATATTGGCATTGGAATTGGAACTTCCACCCCAGACACACTTTTAACCATAGCTAATGATAATTGGATATCAGCAAAAGACAATGCTGGCACAAGCTATGTAAATATGTTCAAGGTCAATGCTTCTGATGAAATAGATGTAGGAGGCACTTTAAATATTGGACCTATTGATTTAGTAGAAGATTCAGGAGCAACAACTTTAATTAATTTGCCAGTATCTTCAACACCAAGTGATGGAGATACCGAGAGTTATGGTTTTAGTATTGACTCAAACCCAGTCCTTACAATCTATGGATTAGCAGATGGAGCAGGAGGAAGTGATACACATAGAGTTGGTATTGGGACAATATCTCCTTCAGCAACCTTGGATGTTTGGGGCGATGCTGTTTTTAGCGGTGGCGTAACAATGGGCAACGCGACATTAAATGGCAATATTGATATGCAAGGTTATGATATTACTGGTATTGATAAAATAGAGGTTACCACTATTGACCCTATTCACGAAATTAACGGAAAAGAATATGCCACTTTTGTTTCTTTCTATGCTGGCGGTCAAAAGATGGAAACCAGCGGAGTGGTAAATTTAGAAATTAGAAATTCGGATTTAGAAATTGGAGGAAGCGACTACTATTATGTTATTGACTTTAATAATCTTGAAGTCGCTTCCGACTTGTGGTTATTCTGGGAGACACTACATCAAGATTTAAATAAACTTACAGTAATTTTAACCCCTGGCTTTGACGGCCGCGTTTGGTATGAAAAAATCCAAAGTACCCAAGTACCCAAGTACCCAAGTACCCAGCTAATCATCTATTCCGACCAACCCGGCGAAGTTTCATATACTTTAGTTGCTCCACGTTATGATTACAAAAAATGGCCGAATCTAATCGGTAAAGCCGATTAGACGAATACACACAAATTTATGGACGAATCTACACGAAACACGAATAATAAAATTTTAGAAGCTGATTTGTGTTATGAGATTCAAGGGGCAATTTATAAAGTAGCGAATAAATATGGTCGCGGATTAAAAGAGAAAATTTATCAAAAAGCATTGGCTGAGGAATTAGAGAAGAGAAAATTAAAATTTGAAGAACAAAAACGCATTAATATTTATTCTTTAGATAGTGGGAAAATTTTAGGAACCTATATACCAGATTTTATTATTGAAGATAAAATAATTATTGAGATAAAAGCAACTAGTTTCACAATAAGGACGGACATTGACCAACAACGTTCTTATCTTAGAACAAGCACTTATGAGATTGGTTATTTAGTAAATTTTAGTACCCCTGAATTAGATATGCGTCGTTCTATTTATACCAATGACCGTAAATCATTTATTGCCTTACTTCACAAAGATTCGTGATTCGTGTCAATTCGTTGTGCAATTCGTCTATATTCGTTTATAAGAACATTCGTGATTTGTGTTAATTCGTTATATAATTAGTGTTAATTCGTTATTTTATGGAAAAGAAAAAAAACCTATATATTGTTATAGGAATTATCGTAATTCTGGCGATTATAATAATTGCCACACCCAAAAAAGACGCAGAATTTGTTGATGAACCTATTCATGGAGAGGAAATGCCAACTAAACAAGAATTAAAAGATATGGAAGCTGCTCCAGAAATAGAAATTAAAGAAATTGTGGAACCAGAAGTTGTTGCTCCAGGAGCAAGTTTAGTAACGGGAGAAGGCGAAGTGTTAGCCAAAACTGGCGAAGTTGCGCAAAATGATGCTGTGCCAGGAACTAAAGAAGCGCCTAAACCATCTCAAACCCTGACAGAAGAGCAAATTCCAGAAGAGGCGTTGGTTATAAACATCTCCAGGGAAGCGGGATTTGAGCCACAACAATTTAGGGTCAAACCAGGACAAGTTGTAACCATTGCTTTAACAAGTATTGATAATTCAGTTCATGGTTTCAGATTCACTGACAAAATATTAACAGCTGTTGCAGTTAGTGTAAATCCGGGCGAAACCAGAGCAATTACTTTTAAAGCGCCAGAAATGTTAGGTGAATATGCGTTCCATTGTACTGCTCCGGGACACAAACGCAAAGGAGAAATCGGCAGCATGATTGTCGCTGAATAGAATACTTGGGATATAAAAAAATATGATTAAAGAATCTGAAAAATTGGAATTAAAAACTTCAACCTCAGGATTAAAAGAAGCAATAATTTCAATAGTTGCTATTTTAAATAAGCATCAGAAAGGGAGAGTTATTTTTGGTATAAAAAACAGTGGTCAAGTTATCGGGCAAAAAATAGGAAAAGACACTTTAAGAGATATTTCTAAATCAATATCTGACAATATTGAGCCCAAAATTTACCCGATTATAAAAGAAGAAACCGTAGATGAGAAATCATGTATATTTATTGATTTTTCTGGTAATAGTATTCCATATTATGCTTATGGAAGGGCATATAAAAGGATTGCTGACGAGGACAGGTTAATGTCGGCGAAAGAATTGGAAAAAATGATTTTAGAGAAGAATAAAGATAAACTTAAATGGGATAGTGGAATTTGCAAAAAGGCGAAAGTTGAAGATATTAGCAAAAAGAGATTAAAGTGGTTTTTAAAAGAATCTGGTAAAGAATATTATTCTGTTGAGAAATCTTTGGATAAATTAGGTTTAATTAGGGATGGCAAATTACTTAATTCTGCTCTAATACTTTTTGGAAAGAACCCTCGAAGATTTTTTTCTAATATTAAATTAAGATGTGCTGTTTTTGCCACAACGGGAACTTCTATTATTCTTGACAGGCAAGAGTTTGAAGGAAATTTATTCAATTTAATTGAAAAAGCTGAAGAATACATTTTAAAAAATATTCATATAGGAATGAGGTTGGAGGGATTAAGAAGAATTGATGTTCCTGAAATAAATAAAGACGCGTTTAGAGAGGCAATTATCAATGCTTTTTGCCATAGAAATTATTATGAACTTGATTCTGTTAATATTGCCATTTTTAAAGACAAATTAGAGATTAGGAATCCAGGAGGTTTATATGGAGGACTGACCATTGAGCAAATCAAAAAAGAAAAGGTTTCTAAAAGAAGAAACGAAATTATTGCTAACATGTTTCATGAGATTCATTTTGTTGAAAAATGGGGAAGAGGTATAGATTTGATTCTTTCCAAAGAACCAGATACTGAATTTAAAGAGATCGCGGATATATTTATTATAGTATTTAAGAGAAAAAATGTCCCCAAAAATGTCCCCAAAACTGTGGGGAAAACTGTGGGGAAAACTGTGGGGAAAATAATAGAGTTGATCCAAGAGGATTCTTTGATTACTAGAGATGGATTGGCAGAGAAGATAGGTCTTACGGTAAGAGGAATTGAATGGAATTTAGAAAAGATGAAGAAAAAAGGATTAATTAAAAGAATTGGTGGAGCAAAAGGTGGATATTGGAAAATTATTAAAAAATTAAAATAATGAAGTTTAAGAGATTTAAGAAGAAAATTAGAAAAAGGATGCAAAAAATAGGACTTATTAAAAAGTTTAATCTTTTTGTGTTTATAAAAAAGAAATTAAGTCACTCCAGGGTCGGACCCTGGAGTGGAACAAAAAGAAGGCCAGTGATTGTTGGCTTTGTTTTGGTTTTGGTTGTGGTTAGCGCATATTTTTTGTTTTTTTCGTCTTCCGAAGTATTGGCTGAGTGGTGGGACACAAATTGGCATTACAGAAAAGCGATTACGATTACCAATAGTGGTTCGTCTCAGATAAACACTCAAGTTAAAATTCTTTCAAATTATAATATATCCACTGATGTCACCAACGGCAAAGTCCAGGCAGATTTAGATGACTTAAGATTTACAGATATCAATGGAAATGCCTTGGATTATTGGATTGAGGATGATACTGCTGCTTCTTTGGATGTTTGGGTTAAAATTTCTTCAATTCCAACAAGCACATCAACTGTTTATATATATTATGGAAATGCTAATGCTTCCTCCAAGAGTGATTCTTCGGTTCTTCCCGCTTCTTGTTCGGACGTCAACGCATTTTTAGGAGACGGTATTTATTATATTGATACAGATGGCTCTGGCGTAGAAAATCCTTTCCAGGCCTATTGTGACATGACGACCGATAGTGGTGGTTGGACATTACTCTTTAATTTAGATACTAGCGATAGTGTTGTAAGACATTGGGATGATACGACTTTTTGGTTGGGGAGTGGTATTACGGGTAGCGTTAGTAGTGCATTAACCTCGGGTTTTAAAAGTAAGGCTTATTCGACAGTTGCTATTGGAGGAGAGCTAATGGTGTGGGTTCATAATGAGGGCAGTACAAATTATGGACGCGCTTTATATGACGTGTTGAGTCCATATCAGGGCAATACATTCTATAATAGAATGAACGAAGGCGAACATATTCTTACAGGAACTCGTAAGGCTTGTATTAGTTGTGGAAATCCACCTGAGACCGAGACATTTATTGAACGTACTGAAGCAGTAGAACTGAACCAAACGGAAACTGGAACTGGGCACAGCTCTCCGGGCGGTTCTTCACATACTTATGCTCGTGTATCAACTACTGGTCTTTCGGGCAATAGTCACAACATTTGGGGGCTTGGTGGGGATCATGATATTATATGTACTTGTGGTCATTGGGGTTGGTATTATGAAGCACAATTAACTGAAGGTTATTGTAGTATATATTCAATTGGAACCAAAAATGCTGGTGGTTGGCAAGAAAAAGGTTATGCGGATAATGACAATTGTAATGCAGGAAATGTTGAGATGGATTATGCTATTTTTGTCAGAGAATCAGTTTCTATTTCGGTTAACCTCTCCGTTACACCTCAATCCGAGGAAAAAGGGCCGGGGCCGGTGGGGTATTGGAGTTTTGATGAAGGATATGGAACCACAGCACAAGACAGGACTTCAAATAATAATGATGGCACTATCACTGGAGCTACTTGGCAGACAGAGGATATGTGTGTGAGTGGAAAGTGTTTGTATTTTGATGGGAGCAATAATTATGTTAATGTCGGTAATAATACGAGCTTGAAACCAACAAAGGACATAACTATTGGGGTATGGGTCAAACCAGGTTCAAGTCAAAATGATTATGCAAATATAATTGGAAATCATTATACGGGTAGCGCAGGATATGTCATTCAACAAAGCACTAGCAATCTTAATCAATATTATTTTTTATATGGTAATGGTTCAAGCTGGCAGACTGGAGGGATTACCACACAATTGACAGCAAATGTGTGGCAGCATTTTGTAGTTCAGAAAGAAGGAACAGTTGTGAGGCATTTTCTTAATGGTGTTCAACAAGGTGCGGATGGCGTTGTTTCGGGAGATATTGTCCATACGACATCCGAACCTATTTATATTGGAATTGGGTATAGTCTTGGGAGTACACGTTATTTTAAAGGTTTCATAGATGAACCAAAAATATATCCTTATGCACGGACAGCTGACCAAATCAAGGCGGATTATAATTCTGGGAAGGGTCGTGCTAGTACAGCCAAAGGCGCGGTAGTATCATTCGGCAATCCTCAATCATCAATCACAAATTTATCTGATGGCTTGGTTGGTTACTGGAAAATGGATGAAGCGTCTGGGAATGTTTTAGATGCATCTGGCAATGGAAATACGGGGGTAGTTACAGGAACACCGGTTATTGCTGGTAAATATGGTAATGGCAGAAGCTTTAATGGAGCTGGTGATTATGCGAACGCAGGCAATGCTACCAGTTTAGATCTTGATACTTTCACTGCATCTTCTTGGGTTAAAACTACTGGCACTGGATATAAGATGTGGATGGCAAGGGGCGGTGGTCAATATTGGTTATCACATCAATCTTCAAGCTTACACTTTTGTCTGACAACCTCAACTGGCAGAAAAGATTTATTTACAGCTGTTAATTACTATGATAATAAATGGCATCATGTTGTAAATACTTATGATGGAGCATATATGAAAATGTATATGGATGGTGTGGAAATAAATTCTTTTGCAAAAACAGGCACAATATCAGGTTTAACTGATTTGTTGATTGGTAGATATAGTTCAGATTATCAGTTTACTGGCTCTCTTGACGAAGTGCGGATTTATAACCGTGCGTTATCGGAGAGGGAAGTCAAGGCGCTTTATGAATGGGCGCCAGGACCTGTTGCATATTGGGATTTTGATGAAAAAACAGGTAGCACAGCTTATGATGACAGTGGGAATGAATACAATTTAACTCCAGACGGAATAACTTCAGCAGATGTGACAATTGGGAAGTTTGGATCCGCATACAGCTACGATACTTCTAGTGTAAAGAAATTTTATAGAACGGGAACTGCTCCAACAATAAAAGAAAAATTAACAATCTCTGCATGGGTATATCCAAGAAGTTATCCAGATGAACGAGCATGTTTACTTGTGGGGCACACAAGTTGGGCTTACTTTTTCAGCTTAGCTTCTGATGGTTCATTGAATAGTTATTGGTATAGCACAACACCAGCTGGATATCATTCTTCGGGTGCAAGTACGGTTCCATTAAATACATGGTCGTATCTTGCTGCTAGTTGGGATGGTTCATATGCTAGGCTTTATGTTAATGGAATAGAAAAAAACAAGGTTGCCGTGATTGGTGATGGCGTCCAACCTACTGGCTATTACGTTGGTGCCGAGGGCACTGGTCGGAGGTTTGATGGCATTATTGATGATGTTCGTGTTTACAACTACGCGCGGACGCAAAAACAAATTTTAGAAGATATGCTTGCCCGCCGAGGAGGCGGGAATGCGGCCCCACTTGGATACTGGAAATTTGACGAGGGATACGGGACAACTACTGGTGATTCGGGGATAGGAAATAATGACGGGACAATCACTGGTGCGACGTGGACTAATGCAGGCAAACTCGGCAAGGCTTTGAGCTTTGATGGCGACGATGTTGTTACTACTCCATTATATATTTCTGCTGCTAATGATTTCACATTATCTGCCTGGGTCAATAAAACAAGTGACACTGGTCATAACACGATAATAGGAAGTTGGATCCCTTGGATATGGAAAATAACCAATAAAGCGGTGGGATTTACAACATACATTAGCAGTATTGAGAGTAACGTAACTGCTAATACTAACGCAGAATATAATGAATGGACACATCTGGCTGTCAGATATATTTATTCTGAAGATAAGGTTAAATTTTATAACAATGGCGCTCCTGACGGAGAATCAATTCTTTCGGGCAAGTTAAATATTGCAAGCAATCAGGTTTATGTTGGTGGTTATCCTAGTTGGAAATTTCATGGGATAATCGATGAAGCTAAAGTATATAACTATGCTCTAACCGACGAAGAGATTAAGCAGGAATATAATCAAGGGAAGGTGAGTGTGATGGGCGCTGTTGGTGGAGACGGATCAGGTTCGACCTCATCAGCCGGCACAGCTGAATATTGTGTTCCCGGAAGTTCTGATTCTTGTGCTCCACCTATTGCGGAATGGAAATTTGAAGAACACGCAGGTACTTATGCCTACGACTCCAGCGGAAATGGAAATACTGGAACCATTACTGGCGCCACCTATACCAGCCCCGGCAAGTACGGCGGAGCATTAGATTTTGATTTAGGGGATTACGTAAATGTTGGCAATGACGATAGTTTGGATATCACAACAGCAATTACAGTGGAAGCTTGGATAAAGCACGCAACGGGGTCCATGGATATTTTCGCTTATATTGTGACTAAACCAGGAGACAAAAGTTATCAATTGGTTGCGTCTTACAATGGGAATAATCAACCAGCGATGAGGATATGGGATTCGTTAACAGGATATAACGCTCAATCTGGCGTGAGCGTTAATGACGATGAATGGCATCACGTAGTCGGTACCTATGACGGTAATGATATAAAAATATATATTGATGGCGTATCGAAAGCTACAACACCCCACGTTGGTGATATTGATTCTGATATAAACCAGGCAGTGTTAATTTCACGAAATATTACAAATACGAGGTTCAATGGTCTTATCGATCAGGTGAGGATTTACGATTACGCGCGCACTCCAGCGCAGGTGGCTTGGGATTATAATAAAGGCAAACCAATTGCGCATTATAAGATGGACAAAGGCGAAGGCACAACAATTTACGACTCCTCAGGTAACGGCAACAACGGCACATTAACCCTCGGCGATTTAGATCAAACATCTGCCGGTTCAGTAAAAGTTAATGCCAACACAGCTTGGTATAACGGACGTGAAGGCAAACAAAACTATTCCCTTAACTTTGATGGTGATGATGATTATGTAAACATTGCTGATTATCCTCAAATTGGAAGTGATGATTTTAGTATAAGTGTATGGTTTAAAACAAGTGTTAGTAATTTAGCACAAGGGTTAGTTAGAAAATGGGTAACTGGACAAAAAGAATGGTTCTTGTCATTAGCAGCTACCAGAGGAATATATTTTTCATTAAGTAGTGATGGTTCAGCTCAGACTTGGTATGGATATGAAGATACAACTCGTGCAGATGGCAATTGGCATAATGTTGTTATAACTAAAAGTGGAACAAATGTAAATTTTTATATGGATTCTTCTTTAGCATCTTTTGATACTACGGGCGGTAGTGTTCCTACAACAGTTTATAATGGAACTGAAAATACTAAGATTGGTATTGGACCAGATTCTCCATATTATTTCAACGGCCAAATCGACGAAGTGAAGATTTTTAATTACGCCTTAACGGCCGACCAAATCAAAACCGAATACAACCTCGGCGCCGCTCGCCTCGGCACCGGCAATTAAATCTTATATTTAATATTATAACTGGTACAGGTCCGACCTGTACGGATTCTACAAAAACAGAAAAGAAGAAATTATGCCTTCTAAAAATATAGTCAAAATTTATATCAAGGACGGGATTTATCATATATATAATCGTGGGGTAGAAAAGCGAAAGATTTTCATAGACGAACAAGACTACAAAGTATTTTTAAACATTCTTAAAAGATATCTCACTTCACCCGAGAATTTTCATCAGGGCAGAAAGATCAACTTCTTGCAGGTCGAACCTGCAAGAAGTGAGAGAAAAAATGATTGGGGTTTTCCACCATGTCGGCAAAGTGATATTGATAAAGAAATTAGGTTGTTGTGCTATTGTTTAATGCCTAATCATTTCCATTTGATGATTCAACAATTGACGGAAAGAGCAATTACTGAATTTATGAGACGACTGAGCAATGCTTATATTAGATATTTTAATGAAAAATATAAGCGTGTTGGTTCATTATTTCAAGGACGTTATAAGGCCGCTTTGATCAAGAAGGAAGAACATTTTTTATATTTACCATATTACATTCATCATAATCCGGAAAAATTAAACGAGAAAATTAGAACTTATCCTTACTCAAGCTATGGTGATTATCTGGGAACGCGCAATACAAAATGGATTTATAAGAAGGATCTAATGGAACAATTCAAGGAAGCAGAAAATGAAGGAATGAACATTGAAAAAACTAAAGATATTTTGGGAAAGATAGTTCTTGAGTAAGTGTTAACTTCTTGCAGGTCGGACCTGCAAGAAGTGGGGGCATTCCTCTTATAATTTATAAAGCTAAAAATATGAAGACGAAGCAGCAAGAAGTGGGACAGAGGGGTGAAGACTTGGCTGTGAGGTTTTTAAAAAAGAAGGGATATAAAATAATTGAACGTAATTTCAGAGCAGACAAGTTTGGGGAAATTGATATTATTGTCAAAAACAAAGATGAACTTATTTTTGTGGAAGTAAAAACAAAAACGGATGAGCAGTTTGGGTCACCAGAAGAAGAATTCACGTATCAGAAAAAGAAAAAAATGTATAGGGCAATACAAAATTATTTATTTAAAAAATATTTAATAGGCTGTGATTGGAGAGCAGATTTAATTGCGATAGATATTGTGGATAAGAAAATTGACATTAGACATTATGAATGTGTTTCACTTTAAAGATAAAAATTATCCGGAATTACTCAAGAAAATTTCAAATCCGCCTTCAGAATTATATTTTAATGGTGATCTAAATAAAAAAGAAAAATATCCTTTAGCTGTTGTGGGCACACGAAAAATATCTGACTATGGACGCCAAGTAACAGAACATTTTGTGAAAGTTTTAGCTCAAGCAGGAGTGACGATTGTAAGCGGATTGGCATTGGGCGTTGATGGCTTGGCCCACAAAACAGCACTTCAGGCAAAGGGCAGAACGATTGCGGTTCTTGGTTCTGGCTTGAATAATATTTACCCGACAATACATAAAAAATTGGCACAAGATATTGTTAATTTTGGAGGAGCAGTCGTTACAGAGTACGAACCAGACATGAATCCTTCAAGAATAACGTTTCCGGCGCGTAACAGAATTATTTCAGGTTTAAGTTTAGGAGTTTTAGTGATAGAAGCACCACAGAAATCTGGAGCTTTGATCACAGCGACTCAAGCGATGAAGCAGGGCAGAAAAGTTTTTGTAATTCCAGCCAGAATATATGATAAGAATTCAACTGGTTCAAATGATTTACTTAAAAAGGGTGCACAGGCAGTGATAAGTCCAGAAGACATATTGAAGTCATTGGGAATTAAGTCTTCATTGATAAAAAAGAAAAAAATAAGCGACTTATCGCCTCAAGAAAATCAACTGTTGGAATTTTTAAACAAAGAACCAAGTTCTGTTGATGATTTAGCTGAAAAAAGTGATTTACCTGCTCATAAAATTATTGCTCTTTTAACAGAGATGGAAATAAAAGGAATTATTAGATCCTTGGGCGCAGGAAAATATGGAGGCGTTTAATCAAATTAAATATATAATTTATGTTGGCCAAAGTTTTGTCAGCGGTTAACGAAGGATTAGATTCTCATTTGGTTGAAGTAGAGATAGATGTTTCTGGAGGTTTGCCAGCTTTCGAGATTGTTGGTTTACCAGACAAAGCAGTCAGTGAGGCTAAGGAAAGAGTGCGTTCGGCAATTGTCAATTCTGGTTTTAAATTTTTACCAAATAACAAAAAGCGAGTGGTGGTTAATTTAGCGCCAGCAGATATTAAAAAAGAGGGTTCTATTTACGATTTGCCAATTGCTTTAGGATTACTATTGTCTTCAAAAGAAATCTCTGTCCAGGTCGGACCTGGGCAAGAAGAGAAAAAGGATATACAAAAAATAATAGAAGAATCATTATTTGTCGGAGAACTTTCATTGAATGGCGAATTGCGATATGCCAAAGGAATTTTACCAATGGTGCTTTTAGCCAAGAAGTTAAAAATTAAAAATATTTTTTTACCAAAGATTAATGCACAAGAAGCTTGTTTGGTAAAAGGAATGAATGTTTATCCAATAGAATCATTAAGTCATTTATATCAATATTTTTTAGGACAAATCGAAATTTTACCCTCTAAGTCGTCTAAAGGACTGAAAAAAATAGGACTTAGTCAAGAATACGAATATGATTTTGGATATATCAAGGGTCAGGGTTTTATAAAACGAGCTTTAGAAATTGCCTGCGCTGGTGGACATAATGTTTTGATGATTGGTTCTCCTGGTACGGGAAAAACTTTATTAGCTCGCGCTATGCCGTCTATTCTGCCCCAAATGAATGAAAAGGAAATTTTAGAAACAACAAAAATCTATAGTATAGCTGGTCTTTTAAAAGAAAGTGAAGTTGTAAAAAATCAGCGGCCATTTCGTTCGCCCCATTCTACAATTTCTAATGTAGCTATGGTTGGAGGAGGGCAAATACCACGGCCAGGTGAAGTTAGTCTAGCACATCGAGGAGTACTTTTTCTAGACGAGTTAGCGCATTTTGGTCGTGCTTCTTTGGAAAGTTTGCGTCAGCCATTAGAGGATGGTAGGATTTCTGTGGCCAGGGCGCGAGGTTCAATCACTTATCCATCTAAATTTATTTTGATTGCCTCTATGAATCCATGTCCTTGCGGATATTATGGTGACCCAGACAAAGAATGCAAATGTAGCGCTGGAGAGGTTATGAGATATAGGCGTAAAATTTCAGGTCCATTTTTGGATAGAATTGATATTCATCTGAATGTCCCGAGAGTAAAAATTGATAAATTGATGAATGAAAAAGTAGCTGAAACTTCTTCTGAGATAAGAAAAAGAGTTGAAATAGCTCGCTCTAAACAAAACAAAAGGTTTGCTGGTTCAAAAGCAATGACAAACGCTGAAATGGGTATTCAGCAAATAAAAAAATATTGTGAGCTTGACGCAAAAGCAGGGGAATTATTAAAAAATGCGTTGGAAAAATTTGTTCTTTCAGCACGGGCGTATTATCGTATTTTAAAAGTTGCCAGAACAATTGCTGATTTAGCTGGAGCTGATAAGATAACAACAGAACATCTTGCGGAGTCAATTCAATATCGCACCAAGGTGGATGAAAATGTTTTTTAAAATTACTACTACAGGGTCGGACCTTGTAGTGAAACGGATAAGAGAAAATAATAATTATGAAGTTTAAGAGATTTAAGGGGAAAATTCAAAAAAGGTTACGAAAAATAGGGCTAATTAAGAAGTTCAGCCTTTTTGTATTTATAAAGAAGAAATTTAACTTCTTGCAGGTCCGACCTGCAAGAAGTTTGAGTATAAGGAAGTTGATTGTGGGAAAATCAAGAAAACCAATGATTATTGGCTTTGTTTTGATTTTGGTAGCTGTTAGCGCATATTTCTTATTCTTTTCTTCCACAGAAGTTTTGGCTGAATGGTGGGATACAAATTGGCATTATAGAAAGGCAATAACTATTACTAATAGTGGTTCAGCGCAAACAGATTTTCAGGTTAAAGCTTTGACAAATTATGATATGTCGGCTGATGTTACAAATGGCAAAGTTCAAGCAGACTTTGATGATTTAAGATTTACAGACATCAATGGAAATGCCTTGGATTATTGGATTGAGGATGATACTGCCGCTTCTCTGGATGTTTGGATTAAGATTTCCTCAATTCCAACGAGTGTTTCTACTGTTTATATGTATTATGGAAACGCCAACGCAAGCTCTGTTCAATCTGGGGATGACACTTTTGAGTTTTTTGATGACTTTACGGGAGACATGTCTAAATGGGGGTGGAATAGTGGCAATGCAGCAATATCTGGCAGTAATACTCTTGACCTTAGTGGAGCGACTACAATATTATCCGCCTCTTCTCAGGTAATGGCTGATCGAGCATGGAGATTTAACTTTAATTCTCATTATCAGGGTAGTGGAAGAGATCAGGCACCAATTCTTATGGCATTAGATTCAAACAAAGGATATTCTGGCGGAAAAGGTATACAAGTTGGTAATAATTCTTGGACTAATCAGAAATATGACATGGGTAATCTAAGCGGTAGTGGTGGTGATAATATTTATTCTTCTGCTACAGCTATGACTTTTGATGCATTTCTTACATATGAAGTTTACGTCAATAACACTGCCGGCGTTGGCTTAACTCCAAATCAAATCAGGCAGAAAACTTGGAATAGTAGCGGAACTTTATTAGATGACAGTGGAAGCAAAACCACAAGTAATAGTACCTTAGACACAGAAAGTTGTCGATCTACTGGATATATGGGATTTACAACTGATGCTGGCGGAGGAGATATGGAAGTTGATTGGGTTTTTAGTCGCAAATATGTTGCGACTGAACCGACGGTTGGCATTCAATCTGAGGAAAAATCGCCAGGGCCGGTGGGATATTGGAGCTTTGATGAAGGATATGGAACAACAGCGCAGGACAGGACTTCAAATAATAATGATGGGACAATCACTGGCGCTACTTGGCAAACAGAAGATATGTGTGTCAGCGGAAAGTGTTTGTATTTTGATGGGAGCTCTACTTATGTTAATATACCTGATAATAATTCTCTCGATTTTGGAGCAACAACCGATTTTACTGTCAGTCTCTGGTTTAAAAGAGGTGACATTAGTGGATACAAAACCATTTTTGCTAAAGGAACAGGCGGTTGGGGCACTGCAGATGCCAAAAGTATTAATATCACTTTTGCTGGCAATGATCATATTGAGTATGATGTTGATGATCAAACCAATACCGTCCGTTGTGGTGTTGATAATTTAATACTTAATGATAATAATTGGCATTTATTAAGCGTAGTTTTTGATCGATCGGCAAATGGCGATATTTATCTTGACAGCGAATCTGTTAGAAGTTGCTCTATCTCTGCTGTCGGCGACATCTCAAACGCAAATTCAGTTCGCATAGGCTCACGTACAGACGGTTACAATTCCCCTGGTTTTATTGACGAACCAAAAATTTATCCTTATGCGCGGACGGCTAGCCAAATTAAGGCGGATTATAATTCTGGGAAGGGTCGTGCTAGTACAGCCAAAGGCGCGGTAGTATCATTCGGCAATCCTCAATCATCAATCACAAATTTATCTGATGGTTTAGTTGGATATTGGAAAATGGATGAAGGGTCATGGACTAATGATTGTGTAGCTACTTCAGTGATAGATTCGTCTGGCAATGGTAATAATGGTAAGGCCTGTCCAGCAACAACAGGTCCAACTGGTGGTGCGTCTGGCAAATTCGGTAACGGGGGCAATTTTGATGGCACAGATGATTATATAGATACTGGCAATACTTTTGAAAGTATTTTCCAGAATGCCTTTACTTTTAGTTTGTGGGCGGGTCCAAACGATGGTCAACCGGCGGATGCAAATAGTTTTTGGGGAATAGAACCAAGTGGAAGTAATCGTTCAGAATGGATATTACTTAGCGATGGAACCATTCAATTTACTTATATAGCTAATGGCGACAGGATTGATGCTAGGACGATTAGTCAGGTATTTTCGGATGGATTGCAGAGTTATAAATTTTTAACATTAGTAGTTGATCCTAATATTAGTGGAAGTGGTGCGGTTAAGATATATGCTAATGGCGTAGAAAAAACTCTTGGCAATAGCGACTTGACAGGTATAGATATGTCGAGTTTTGCTAATTCTCTTAGTTGGACAATAGGTGCACATCATTATGTATCTTATATGGCTAGATTGTTTAATGGCAAAATTGACGAAGTGCGGATTTACAATCGCGCGCTTACGGAGCGTGAAGTTAAGGCGCTTTATGAATGGGCTCCAGGGCCGGTCGGGCATTGGAAAATGGATGAAGCTTCTTGGAATGGCACATCTAATGAGGTAATTGATTTTGCTGGTAATGCCAATTTTATGGTAGCCAAGGGAACTAGTGGCACTGCCACTATTACTACTGGTTACTATGGTAAAGGTGGAAGATTTACAAGGACCAACCAGCATTTCGTTTGTACCAACGGCGGTTCAGACACAACCTGTGTTGACGATAACGATGTTGATATAACTGCCGACCTAACGGTCAGTTTGTGGCTTAAGGCGCCGTCGACATCGAACACGGTTCAAGTTCCTGTAGCTAAATATAGTAGTTGTGGTTACGAGATAGTAACTGGTTCTACTGGTTTAGTCAACCTTGGTGGTCGGGCAGGTGATTGCGGTCTTTATACCAGTTCAGGAGCAAGCACTACTTCAGTTTATGATGATAAATGGCATTTTGTATCTGCGACACGCAAAGATGATAAATTAAGTATTTATATTGATGGAAAATTAGAAAATAGCGCTGTGGTAACCAGCACGGGTGGCTGGTCATATGCTAATAGTGGTGCTTTAGTGATTGGAGCTGAGAATGCAAGTGGTGCCAATGCTTATGATGGCCTTATTGACGACGTCCGGATTTATAATTACGCGCGGACGCAAAAGCAAATTTTAGAAGATATGAACGCTGGTCGTCCAGCACAAAAATCTCCAGTTGGGTATTGGAAATTTGATGAGGGAGCAGACAATACTTGTTCTGGTGGTGTAAACGATGCTTGCGACTCTTCGGGATATGGAAACGATGGTGCACGTACAGGTGCGACCTGGACAAATGAAGGGAAATTCGGCAAGGCGTTGAGTTTTAATGGAACGAGTGATTATGTGGATGTGACAGATCCTGGCAGCAATTGGGAATTAGATATTACTGACGAATTTGCATTTTCAATGTGGATAAAACAAACAGAATCAACGTCATGTTGTGATTCTCCGCTTCATCATATGACTCCTTGGCGTGATAACGGATTTGCTACTCGTGTATATGGTTCTGACGGATCAGTAACATTTGTATTCCTTACAAATACGGGAGACGATATTAGTGCTTCAGGATATTCTCTGAATACGTGGTATCATTTTGTTGGAGTTTATAGCAAATCAAATAGTATAAAAAAGATATTTGTTAACGGCATTGAGAAGGTCTCCAAATCTATATCAACTAGTCTTGGCATTACTGATAACCCCTTGCGTATTGGAGCGGGATCTGCGACGTGGGAACAATTTCCTGGCCTTATCGATGAAGTCAAAATATATAATTATGCCCTAACCGACGAAGAAATTAAGCAGGAATATAATCAAGGGAAGGTTAGTGTGATGGGAGTTGTTGGAGGTGATGGTTCGGGTTCAACCTCATCAGCTGGAACTGCTGAATATTGTATTCCAGGTGATACTGCGACATGTACTCCGCCAGTTGCTGAATGGAAATTTGATGAAAAAACGGGGGATTATGCATACGACACGAGCGGAAATGGGAATACTGGGACACTTACAAATATGGAGGTAGTTGATTGGAAATCAGCTGGAGAATGTCATTCTGGCGCTTGCTTGGATTTTGATGGAGGGGAGAGTAATGAGTATGTGATAACTTCAAGTTCTCTGCCGTCATTTACTAATTTTACTGTATCTGTATGTGCTAAATGGGATGATTATGGTACAAGCAATATCCAATTTTTAACAGCTGGCGCAGCTGAACAAATTGAAATTCATACCGGTGGAAGCTCTGGGACTAATGGATTAAGATTTATTTTAAACCAACATACTGAATCTACGCTAGATATATCTAATGCGATTCCTGATTCTGATTGGCATTGTTATACAGGAGTTTATACAAATAATGATGAAGTTATTGCTTATAGAGATGGTGTGGAAATTGGTAGCAGAACTCATTCGGTTTTAACTTCAACCACTTCTAATCAATTTAATATTGGAAGAAGAAATGATGGGGGTTATCGTTTTGACGGTAAAATTGATCAAGTGCGGATTTATGATTATGCGCGGACGCCGGCACAGATTGCTTGGGATTATAATAAAGGAAAACCAGTGGCGCATTGGAGATTTGACGAAGGACAAGGAACAACCTTATATGATGAATCGGATAATGATAATGACGGTACATTAGAACTTGGCTCTTTGGGTCAAACATCTGCTGGCTCAGTAAAGGTTAATGTCGAAACCGCCTGGTATAATGGGCGTAATGGGAAACAGAATTATTCTTTAAATTTTGACGGGGATGATGATTATGTGAATTGTGGGAATAATACAAACTTAGATATTACCGATAGAATTACACTTTCAGCATGGTTTAATAGAGGAACATTGAACACTTCGAGTTGGACAGCGATTTTAAGTAAAGAAATGTCTGGAGGTGGCTATGACTTACAATTTAGAACTGGCACTAACGATATTGGGTTTCAGTTTTATGATAATGGTAGCTGGAGATTTTCTCCGGAATATACCACGTTACCAGATGTATGGTATCATGTGATTGGAACATTTGACGGTTCAACTATAAGATTATTTGTTAATGGGAACGAAATTGGAACTGGCACGGTATATTCGGGAAATATAGCGAGTTCTACAAATAATTTATTAATAGCTAACAATCCCTTAGCTTCTAGACATTTCAATGGGCAAATTGATGAAGTGAAGGTTTTTAATTACGCACTTTCCCCGTTACAAATTAAGACGGAATACAATCTCGGAGCCGCTAGATTAGGGACAGGGGATTAAAAGATTTTTATTGATGTCGACCCCAGAGGAGCGCGTTCCGCCCACCACTGGGGTCTAAAAAAGAAGCTCGACTTCCGAGAGGAAAAAGAGCTTTTTTGTTTGTGTAATATTTTAATGTCAACGTCAGACGTTTCCCCGTCGCTACGCTCCTCCTTAACGACTGACGTTATATTAATGCTGACCCCAGAGGAGCGCGTTCCGCCCACCACTGGGGTCTTTATTTTATAAACAAAAAATCCGTCAAAAATGACGGATTTTTGGAATCTCGAGATGATCCAATGAACTCTGAGTTGACACTTATTATTAGAATAGCACGCAAAAAAAGATAATCAAGGCCGTGTCTGTGGATAACTTTTAAAGTCATGGACCCGTGGGGAATTAAACCCCAGAGACCCTAGCGTCAACCCAAAGCTCGGAATCATCCCGGGCCCACAACGAAATTATTATATCAAATTTACAAAGAGAATACAAATTGATGTTGACCCCAGAGGAGCGCGTTCCGCCCACCACTGGGGTCTAAAAAGAAGCTCGGCTTTCAATGGGAAGCCGAGCTTCTATGTTTTGATGTTGACCCCAGAGGAGCGCGTTCCGCCCACCACTGGGGTCTAGGGCATGATTAGAGTGTTGGCGATGAGGTCGATGTTTTGATTGTTATCTTGACTGTAGATGAATATGCTTAAGGGAGTATTTTGACATTCTTCGGGTAAGGGGAATGTGTTTTTATTTTCAGTTATTTGTTGGTCTAAGCAGACAAAAGGTTTTTCTTTGAGACTGCGATATTTGGAGGGGATTATTATTATATTATTAATGTCAACGTCAGACGTTTCCCCGTCGCTCCGCTCCTCCTTAACGACTGACGTTTTAGACCCGTTCACCACTAGGGTCTTAACGACTGACGTTATATTAATGCTGACCCCAGAGGAGCGCGTTCCGCCCACCACTGGGGTCTCATTTCTTAATTCTTTGTAATGAAAATCAAATGTTTCTTGGAATGCATTTACAATGTTTTTGTTGTCAGTGATGATTATATCTTCATCATTTTTAAAAGCAGCTTGATTACTCCAATTATTGGTGCCAAAAACTACAGTTTGCCCATCAATAATTAAAGTATGATGATGAATGAAAGAATTAAAAACTTCTCCGAACTCTTCAGGAATTTTGTTTTTTAAATCAATGGTGCGCCAAGCATCATTAAGAATTTCTAAGTTTTCTAAATTCTGTTCATTCTTTTCTCGCATTAAATAAGGGAAAATAGAATTACGTTCCCAAAAATTAAAATCTTCAGTAATAATTTTTATATCTATTCCTTGTTTAGCTTTTTTAATAATTGCTTGGGAGATATTTTTGTCAGTAGCTTGCCAGATAATTATTTCAATATTTTTTTGAGCGCTTTCTATTAAATCAATAATTTTTTGATTGATTGAGTTATTTTGAAATCCAGGGCTAAACCAAACATCTAAGAAGCAATCATTATATGTAATATTTTTTAACCATGGCTTATAGTTTTTGTTCCGCAATTTTTTAGTTCCGTTAGTATTTTGTTTTAATAAATCAAATTCAAAACCGTATGCCTGAATGATTTCAGAATCTGTGGTTACAAACAAAAAGCTGGGGTCAAAAGCTTCTTGTAGTGTGGTCCAATTTAATGAGCCAGTAATAAGTTTTTGTTGAGGCGTTCCTCTGTCTATAATAACAAATTTATGATGCATATTTGGATTTGATTTTGTAGCGCTTTTGCCTGGGTCAATTCTTTTAATATTTTCAGGCAAATCTGCAAAAACAATATTGTGTTGTTTGCTTTTATCAATATCTAAAACAAGGATTATTTGAACGCCTTTTTCATTTGCCTTATATAATTTATCTCTTAATATTTCTAAGTTAAACGAATACATTGCTATTTCAATGCTTTTTTCAGCATTGTCTATGGCCTTACTAATAGTATTTATAAATTGATTAGTTTGAAATTCATTATTAAAATAAACCGCGCCTTCCATATTTCTATCTACTTTAATTTTTTGAGAAGATATATAGTCAGGCAGATTTGATTCTAAAAGCCGTAAAGATGTTAATTTATTAGACAAAAAAATAAGAACCATTGCAAAGCAAATAAAATAGGCGATTATCTTAATAATCTTTTTTTTATATCTTTTATATTTTCTCAATTTTATCCTCAGAAATGACATATTTTTGATTATAAGTGATTAAAGAATTTTCCTTAGTGGCTAATAAAATTATTATAGAATCAGATAATTTTTCAGCCATAATTTTTAAAATTTCATTTATTCTTTTTTGGTTTAAATCAACCCACAGATTGTCAATCACAATTATAGCTGGTTTATTTACCAAGCAATAAGCTGCTTCTAATGCAAATAAATGAACTGGGTTTAATGTTATGGTTTGGCAATTCTCAGCAGTGAATTTTCTAAAAGAAAGAATGAAATGGAGCGGCGGGCATTGAGATATAACTTGAAAAACTTTTTCAATGTCTGATTGGTTGATGTTTTCTCTATTTTTGCCTGTTAATATTTCTCCAACATTTTTTTCAGAAGTTAGCTGGGGTTCTATAAAATAAGCATTACGGAATTTTGTTTGCCAATCATTATATAAATAACGTTTTTCGTTCGCTTTAACTATCCATGCCTGATTATTAAAACGTCCCATACAAGATAATAAATATCCTAAATGCGTTTTTCCAACGCAACTTTTTCCTGAAATTAAAACTCGGTCTTTAGAATTGAATTCTAAGTTGATGTTTTTGATATATTTTCCCAACCAGAATAATTTTGTTTTTTTTGTTTTAAAAGTGATTGAAGATATTTTTTTAATTATATCTTGACGACTTTTGTCTTTTTGTGGCTCGGGCAAAGAAAGAATAAGCCCTAACCTCGCAGGCAGAATAAAGAGTCCTATTTTTAAACTGGTATAGAACAATCTTATTAAGTAAATAAAAACAATTCCAGAAATCAGCAGGTTGTCAACTTGGATTTTGAGAAAAAAGTCAGGAGTATATATTCGCATTATATAAGAAAGTCCGACTACTAAAATCAAGATACCAAAAATAATTCTATTGCCAAAAAGAAGCCAAATTTTTCTTCTAATTCTAAAGTGCGTATCTAATTTAACTAATTCGTCTAAGGTTTGGAGATTTTCTTTTTCTAATTTGTGTTTTTGGATAAAGGGGAGTTCATATAAAGAAGAGGTGATGTGCTTGATGATTTTGGAATAAAGTGTTGTTTCTTTTGTGACATAGTGTTTGGCAATATAGTAACCAATAAGGGCGAGTATGATATTAACGGGTATGGCTAGCAAAATAATTATTAGCAGAGTGCTGTTAATAAAAGCGCTAATAATCAGCAAACCAAGAACATATAAAGCCCATTGCATTAAGCCAATAACGCTGTTGTCCAGCCCCATTTGCAACAAAGGAAGATGGTAGGATATTTTGGCTATTAAGCTGGCTTTATTCTCAGAAGTTACTTTGTGGAAGGGCTTATTGGTAAAAATTTTAATCCATTTCCTGCGCAAATCATTTATGAGATAGATAACTAAACTTTTCCCTATTTTAAGTTCCCAAAAGGCAATAATAATATAAATTATTACGCCTCCTATTAAAACGCAGAGGGCTATGGTCATTTGTTTCCATTGCAGAAGAACGCTTGTTTTGAATAAATGACTACGAGCAAATAAGGGCAAAATTACTTCCAGAAGAATTTGGCAAAAAAGAAGAGATAAGAAAATAATAATTTCTTTTTTGTGGCCACGAGCAAATGATTTCAAATATTTGAGATGAAATTTTTCCAATTTTAATGGTCTATTTGCTTGCCTAATCTCTGCTTTTTGTTGATACAAATAAATTTGCGATTTTTTTTCTTCCATGATGGACATCAAGATAATATTTATATAAAGAAGGTATTTTTAAGTGTTTTAATTTTTCTTTGAGCAGGCGTTGATTGTGGGGGGAGTACTTGCCAAAAAAATATTTAGTAATAATGCGCATGAATTTTTCAGACAATTTTTTTATTTGCTGGTCATTGTTTACTAATATTTTTTGAGAAATGATTTGGAGAAATTGGTTGTTTATATTGTCTTCTTTTTGAAAAAGTGTTTTGCGCAAGTACTTGATTTTTTGATAATTATTTCGTGGTTTATGTCCAAGCAAAGTAGTTCTCCAATAACTGATAGTTTTTTTAATGAAATTATCTTCTAAGCTGATTATTTTGTTATTAAAATTATATCCTAAAAAATTAAACTCCTGATTGGTTGCGATTAGCTTACTTTTTTCTTTTTTGATTTTTAATTTTAGTTTTTTTATCTCCTGGAGCGTGTAATGAAATAAGGCCTCTAATTTTTCTTTATTTTTATCCATTAATATTATATCATCACCAATCCTTCGGTAAAGAGACACTTTTTTTCCGAGATACTTATCTAAATCGTTGAGATATAAATTAGCGAATAAAGCTATTAAGGGAACGCCCTGCACAACGCCAATTTTGGGGCGATAAAGTTTTTCGTCTTTATATACAGCATTATAAATAAATAATTTTAAAAGTTCTATTACTGTGTCTGGCAAGCCAATTTCTTGGAGCTTTTTAATTAATATTTTTTGGTCAATGTAGTTTGAGTAATTTGTTAAGTCCAATATTAGGGCATTGTCTTGGTCATAATAGCGTTGATATCTCCTAACAACACTGCGCCCAGCATAATAGCTGGGGTGAGAGGAGCGATACGAGAATAAAAAGGGGGAATAATTGGCTTCAAAAATTGGTTCAATGATTTGATAAATAGCTTGCGCTTTAATTCGGTCTTTGATGGTATAAATATATATATCGCGCAATGAACCGTCTTTTTTGGGAATATAGTGGCAGAGAGCAGGGCTAATTGCTTTTTTTTGCTTGAGTTCAATTTGGAGTTCTGAAATTATTTTGTCTGCTTTGTGAGCAATGTTGTCAATCTTAGAGCCATCTATGCCTGTATATCTGGAAATCCTGGCCCCTTCTTCAAATTGTTTTATCAGGGCTAAATAGGCCTTTTCTATGTTGGTGGTATTTAATATTTGATTGTATAAGTCGTTTTTTTCAGCAGGCATATTTTAAAAAAATAAAAACCCTTTGTTTGAGGTTTTTGATATTAAAAAAAATAAAAATATTGTTTCCATAACATAGTATGTGCCAAACGGCATACTATTAATTAAATCAATTTGAGACGCCCCTGGGTTGTCATTATTCTTTCGCTTATTTAAGCTGGTGTTAGACAGCAAGTTAACAAATAAGCCTCAGAATTTTTAACACCTCTATTTATGAGATAGAGTTGTTATGGTTTAGTAATATATGTTATAATTATAGCACATATTATTGAGAAGTGTTAATTATTTATCCACAATTGTATATGTTTCTTAAGAAATTCAAAAAACAGGAACATAATTTTAGTCCAGCTTTTGTTATTTTGGTTATAATAGTAGCTGGATTTTTTATTTATGAAAAAACTAGCCATGAACCTGTGGTTTCTTTTCCCGTTGAGCCAGAAAGGGTTGAGCAGCAGGCGATTAGAGAGATTATTGAACCAGAGCAGGAGATAACAAAAGAGCCAGAAAAAAATATTCCCCAACCAACTCAACGTAAATTAGATAATGGACTTTTTACAGCTACCTTTACAGATGGGTTTTCCAGTCAGGCATGGTTAGATGTTGGACAAACTGATTTGTATTTTGATTGGACTAGCACAAACTTGCTTTTTCCGATTTCTATGACCACGCAGGAAATTGGGATACAAGATTTTCCGGGGTTAACTCAACATCCTGAGGAAGAAAAAAATGATGACATTTTGGCTTTACCGCAGATAGCTGAATTGGTGGCTGAGAAGAATCCCAAACAAGTAGCCGTTGTTAGAGCTCAGGGGCCAAATACATATATGATTGGATTAGCGCAAGAAAAAGCGTTTGAAATATGGGAATATAATTCAAAAAGCAAAGAGATTAAATTGTTGTTGGGAAAAACAGCGGAATATTCTGGACACCTTGCTTTATTGTCACGTGATAACAGTGTTTTTGTTTTATGGTCTAGTTATTTTACTTTAGCTTATGAAATAGATAATAATAGAGCGACAAAGGATTTAACCAATGATTTTGGCTGGAGGGTTTCTTCTGATAATGCCGTTAAACTTTATGAAATTAATGATTTTATTTATATTATCAATGAGGACGGTTTAATTATTCGTTATAATGATGAGATAAGCGTAAGGATTGACCAAGAATTTTGGTTTACATATCAACCAGAATTTTTAAAAATAGCAGGCGATTATTTAATAGCAAAGGTGCCAAATGGGGGAGAGAAAATTTATCAATTTGAGGACAGGGGTTTTAATTTACAAGGAACGAGGCAGGTTGTTTCTAAAAAAGTGAATTTTTCAGTTAAAAATGTTGGGGCTGCGCAGATAAACAATTTAGATGCTGGGGTTGAAAATAGTGACACAAAATATTTTTTATCAAATGATGGGGGGGTAAGTTGGCAAGAAACAACTCCCGGTCAAATTGTGATTTTTGAAAATCAAGAAAATGCTAATGATTTGCGTTGGAAAATTGTGATTACTCCGGACAATGGTATCGCCAAAACAACTCCTTATCTAAGTTCAATTCATTTTAAATATTGGTATAGAAGATAGGTTGGTTTAGCGTTGTATAATGCGGGAAAAGTGGTATAATTATAATATGAAGCGACAAAAATTGCCTGAAAATTTTAAACCTTTACTTTGGTCATATAAATTTTCTGCTATTGACCCAGAAAAAGACAAAAGGACTATTATTGTTAATACCATTAACTACGGGAATTGGCAGCAATGGGGATGGATAATGAAGAATTATGGCCGAAGGTATATAAAACAATTTCTTGTTAATACGCCGAAGAGTCAATTTTTTGATAGACCGCTTGATTTGATTTCTCTTTTGTTGGGGGTTAAAAAATTTAAATATGCATCTAGAAACGATTACATCAAAGCAAAAAGAAATATTTAAGAAATTAGATAAGTTTTCAGATTTTTATTTAGTTGGAGGAACTGCTTTGGCTTTGCAAGTTGGGCATCGCATTTCTGTTGACTTTGATTTATTTTCAAAAAAAGATATTACCAGCAAGCTTTTGGATAAAATAAAAAGAGTTTTTAAGGGTTTAAAAGTTGAAGTTGTTAGAGATTCTTCAGAACAATTAAGTGTAATTATAGATAATATTAAATTAGATTTTGTTAAATATCCTTTCCCTTTGCTTTTTAAGTTGATTAAATATAGGGGAGTGGATATTGCGAAGATTGAAGAAATTGCCGTAATGAAGGCCTATGCTTTAGGAAGAAGACCAGTTTTAAAAGATTATGTTGATTTATATTATATTTTAAGAGAAAAACATGTAACTTTGGAAAAGATTATCAAGTTAAGCCAAAAAAAGTACAAAAGTGAATTTAATCCTCGTTTATTTTTAGAGCAGTTAATTTACCTTAAAGATGTTGGGGATATGCAGATTGATTTTTTGAAAAGAGCAGTTGGAAAACAGGAAATGGAAAAATTTTTCCGCAATGAAGTCAAAAAAATTAAATTTTAATAGACGTAAGTGTGGAAGTCCAACTTCCACAGAGGTTTACACTGGTCAGACCGGTGTATGTAAATAATATAATTTTTTAATATATGAATATGAAAAAAGAAAAAAAAGTTTTTAAAAGAGTTTTTTTAATAGGTTTGGCGATTCTGATTTGTGTGTCAGGATTGTTTTTTGCGCGTCATGTTCGGGCATTAAAATTTGAAGGGCAAGAGGGTCAGGATTTACAAGTACTTGAACTGAGCAAACAATACAATACGACTGTTGGAAATACGGGCAACTTAGTTATTTTGCGAGGAGTGGCAACAGGAGATTACGATTATGATGCTGCCAATATTGGATATGTTAAAGACTCGTATGCTCCAGGCGGGACTTCGACGATTTGGGATTGTGGCACAAAAGATGGCGACGCTTGTGCTACGGGAACGAACAGTATTTATCTTTTGGATAATGCTTCTTGGAATGTCGGGATTGGAACATCAAACGTTGGAGCTAAACTTCATATTGAGGGCGGTACACCTAGTATCTTTTTAGACAATACTGGAGAAACATTAGCTGAGTTTCGATTTAGAGATTCCCAAGGCACTTCAAGTCAATATTTCACCTTGGGTTTTAATTCTGGAGATGAGAAATTTTATATGGGACCAGACGCAGATACAGATGTTTTTGTAATAGATAATACTGGAAAAGTCGGGATTAAAGAGACGGTGCCGTCTGATGAATTGACTGTTGCTGGTACAATTGGCACTAATTTATTAGAAATTTCAGATTATGGGTATGCTTTAGGTGGTTTTCATGTTGGAGATATCGGCGACCCCGGAACAGATAATTTGATTGTGGACGGCAACGTCGGGATTGGGGTGACGAGTCCATTGGCAAAGTTGCAGGTTTCGGGCGGCAGTTCAGAGGCGACAGGATTAGCTAATGCAAGGGAAAATGCAGTTTTATGGTTAAAACCGTACTCTGGAAGTAATTGGGGGACAGCTTTTGGCTCTTATTCTGGTCAAATACAATACATACAAGCAATGTATAGCGATCAGGCATCAAGTCGTACATTGGTTATTAATCCATTTGGCGGCAACGTTGGAATTGGGGACACAACTCCTAGTTATAAATTAGACGTTAATGGCACAATCGCATTTGAAACAATGTATCATCATGGTGATGGAGATAATTATATGGATTTCAACGCTGATCAGGTTATTTTTGTGACAGGAGGAACAGAATTAATAAGATTAACCGAAACTTCTCAAAATTCTATTGTTTTTAACGAAGGTAGCGCAGATGTTGATTTTAGGGTTGAGAGTGATAACGACGCAAATGCTCTATTCGTTCGAGGATCTGATGGCAATGTCGGGATTGGGACAACAGTGCCACAGGCAAAATTACATGTCTGGAATGGTCAGGCTATGACAAGCAATGGAACAGGTGGTTATTTAGTCCCAGTCGCTGATCAGCATTTGACACCAAAGAAATATGTTGATGATCAAATAGAAGAAGGAGTAGAAGGAGTAGCTGATGGATATTTACCCGATGATCCCGCCGACAGTGATGTTAATATGAATAATCATTTGATACTTAATATCGGGAATGCTGCGACTGATTTTACTTCCGGAGGCGGATTAAATGTTTATGGTAATTTGAATGTTAGTGACAAGCAAATATATGGAGGATTTGGAGCGGAGGCGACAGCCGGCACCTTAGATTGGAACCATGTGTCCAATGCTCGATCTGGAAATGGCTATACTCTTTTAACGGGAAATGCCACGAATGGTCCTACCGCTGCTGGCAGTAATTATTTTCATCCATTTAGTTTTGAATATAGCTCTAAGAGTGGGGGCGGAAACATGAATCAACTGGCAATACCTTATAGTGGTTCAGGTTATGGCCCTTATTATAGGACAAGATATTCTGGTGAATGGACGGGTTGGACAGAATTTTGGACTAGCGGCAATGATGGCACAACCTCTGGATTAGATGCAGATTTATTGGATGGAAGTCAGAAAACGGCATTTCAAATGGATGTAGCTGACTCTTGCTCCGGCGAAAATGTGATTCAGACAATTACGCAAAGTGGCACGGTTGGTTGCTATAATACTTATTCAGCTACTGATGACGCTATAGGTTCAATTACAGAATGGCAAGAAGGATGTAGTAATTGTATTAGTGTCAATGACATAGGAGATATACTAACCGCGAGTGAAATTACAGATATTTATGTTTTAAATACCAGTGATTCTATGAGTGGTGATTTAACGATTGGTGATGATCTTTTTGTAAATGATTTTGCAAGAATAGATGCTTTGAGGGTTGGAACGACTTCTACTGACCCCGGAGATGGTAATTTGGTTGTTGAAGGTAAAATTACTGCAACAGAAATGGACCCTCCATATAGTATTGATGGTACAATTTATGCTACTTATGGACATTCAACAACTGGATTAAAAGAAGAAACGACGGGGAAAGTTGAACTTTCCCAAATCCTAAATTCCAAATCCGAAATCCTAAACAAATCCAAATATCCAAAATCACAAATTCAAAACGATTTAGAAATTAGAAATTCGGATTTAGAAATTGGAGGAAGCGACTACTACTATTATGTCATTGACTTTAGTGAAATTGAAGTCGCTTCCGACCTATGGTTATTCAAAGAAATCACTGCTTTTGGCGATGAATGGAATGATTTAATAGTGACATTAACCCCAGAAGGAAAAGCAGATGTTTGGTATGAATTTATGCCCAAAGAAAATAAGCTGATTATTTATGGTAATCAGCCAGTCAAAGTTTCTTATCGTTTGATGGCTCCTCGTTTTGATTGGCCAGAAAGAGATACTAATCTTTGTAATGGAACAGGCAAAGCTCCTGAAGGGTCTGCAATATTCGTTAGATAGATTTGGTATTGGGGTTTTGAAGATAGATAAAAAAGGTGGTTGACCCCAGGGGTCAACCATTATTTTTTTATAAGGGATTGCATAAAATTACTAATCCGCTATAATTTGCTATAGTTAATATATTGAATTATAGTTATGACAAAAAACAACAAATTAGACCAACGACTTCAGCAAATACCAGCTGAAATCTGGTTAAAAATAACAAAAATAGATGAATTGAAGGGGCAATGGGTTGCTGGGGCCCAGCTTTCTCCTCAGGTTTTAAATCGTCTTAAGCGCTCAGTTTTAATCACTTCATCTGGCGCTTCTACTCGCATTGAGGGTGCTAAGCTTTCTGACGAAGATGTTGAGAAACTGATGCGTGGTATTGATATTCAGAAATTTACTGATCGCGACAAACAAGAAGTAAAAGGATATTACGAGTTGCTTGAAAATGTGTTTTATTCATGGAAGAATCTTCGGCTCAACGAAAGCACTATCAAACATTTTCACAAAGAGCTCTTGAAGTATGTTGAAAAAGATAAAACCCATCGTGGTCAATACAAAAAAAGAGAAAATCAGGTGCAGATGATAAATGCTATTGGCGAATCTGTTGGCATCCTTTTTGATACCACACAGGCCTATCTTACGCCGAAAGAAATGCAAGAATTAGTTGAGTGGACACAAAGAGCTATCACAGAAAAAAAATATCATCCACTTCTTATTGTTAGCAGTTTTCTTGTTGAGTTTTTAAAGATTCATCCTTTTCAAGACGGTAATGGCCGACTTAGTCGTATTTTGACCAATCTTTTTTTACTTAAATATGGATATTTGTATATGCCATATGCTTCACATGAAAAATTTATTGAGGACCATAAGCCAGAATATTACCTCGCGCTTCGCAAAAGCCAAAAAACATTCCTGTCAGTACAGGAGAATATTATGCCGTGGTTAGATTTCTTTTTGACTATTTTTTTAAAGCAATCAGAAATGGCTATTAGTTTATTTTCTCAAAAAAATATTGAGTTATTACTTACAGAGAAACAGTTTGCTGTTTGGGATTATATTCAAGAGACCAACAGAGCCACGCCACGTGAGATTTCTGAAAAAACAAAAGTTGCTTATCCTACCGTCAGACAGGCGATTGATAAACTAATGCGTTTAAAGAAGATCGAGCGAGTCGGACAAGGTCGTTCAACAAGTTATAGGAAGTTATAAAGGTTTGGCGAAAACATGGGATAGTGAGGTTGATTGCCCGCAAAATTTAGAATATTGACTTCCGGAAGTTGGTATTGGGGTTTTGAAAAAAAGAGAAAGGGAAGCGCGACGATGCGAGCTTCCCTTAATAACATGATCTATATTTTATTCCAGTAAGATTATTTTCTGCAATGCAGAAAATCGTCCTGCTGTAAGTTTACATAAATAGATGCCACTGGCAAGTTTATTGCCATTGTCATCTTTGCCGTTCCACTTCAAGGTCTGACCTTGTAGTGAGTCAAATGTTTTTACACATTGACCGCGGATATTGAAAATTGATATTGAGAATTGTTGATTGTTGATTGTTGATTGTTGATTTGAAAAAGATATTGTGGTTGAATTTCTGAATGGATTGGGATAGATGTAGAGGATAGCTTCAGTAGAATGAGGGTCTGGGTCAACTCCGACTCCCGTGATTGTGATCACGGTAGGGTCGGACCATTCAGAAATTGAATTGTGACACAATGGGTTCAAAAAGAACCATTGGTCTGCGACCTGAGCGCGAACTTGGTATACACCAATTTCGGTCCAAGCATGAGAAAGCTCAAAGGTTGTGCCAGATTGTTGAAGTTCGGACCATTCTGAAGTTTCGTTATCACCCCAGTCAATTCTGACTGAGACGGAATCTCCATCAGGATGAGAAGCGGTGCAAGAGAATGTAAGTATGTCTCCAATCAACGCCTCATTCAATCCATTCAGAGTTTGAGGTTGAGAAACTTCCGGCACATGGTTCCATTCGTAGATTTCACACCAGCTTCTGATAGCTAAAACCTTTTCGTCTTTCAGTATTTCAGAAGAGAAGTTGCCATATGAATGATATAACGAAGCAGCAATTTGCCATTGATTGGTTGTGGAATTGTAAATTTCGCATGAATGACCAGATCCACTTCCGGTTTCGCCTTGTCCGCCCATTACTAGAATTTTTTTATTCAGCAGGAATTCCGAGCAGTGTCCAGTTCTTCCAATTTCTAAAGAATCAGCATAAGTCCATTGCTGTGTTTGAAAATCGTAGATTTCGCAAGAGCGAAGAAAACTGCTACCATTAGTTCCTGCTATTACCATAATATTTCCATTAGGTAGTTGGTGAGACGTATGTCCATATCTAGGATCATTAAGAGGCGCAACTTCAGTCCAAATTTGAGTGTTTGGATCATAAATTTCACAATGTCCATAGGTAGAATTTCCACCGCCAATTGCCATTACTTTGCCGTCAGCAAGCAGTTCCAGAGTAGATCTAAACTTTGGATAAGCACAAAAACCTGTTAAGGTCCATTCATTCGTTTCGGGGTCATAGATTTCAGAACTTTGATAGCTGTTTTGGTAATCACCACCAACAGCCAATACTTTTCCATTTTGTAGTAAAACGGCACTATGATAAATTCTATGAAAATTTAATGTTGTTAGCTCACTCCATGTTCCTGTTATGGGGTCATAGATTTCAGAGAATGTGCCATATATAGCCAAGATTTTTCCATTAGATAATTTTGTCAAGGTAAAATTAGCAGCAGGATAACTGAGGGAATCAGTTGTTGTCCATTCGCCTGTTATTGGGTTATATATTACACAGGAAGAGGTTTCATAACAACCAATAAATCCCCCCGCAACTAATACATTACCATCGTCAAGAAGCACTGATGGGAATTCAGAACGGCCTGGATCCAGGTTCCCTGTTTGGTTCCACTCTCCTAGCGCCAAACAAGCGGAGGAGAATAGAATAAACATTGCCGTAATACAGAAAATCTTTTTCATTTCATTTTCCTCCTTGAAAATTTTATTTGTTGTTGTCAAAGATCATGTTATTGGGTATAATAATAGCAGATAATGATTAAAAAGTCAATCATTATCTGCTAAATCCTAAATCCTAAACTCTAAATTCTAAACAAATTTAAATGACCAAAATTCAAAATCCTAAAATTTATGACCTTGAAGACAGAACATATCAATTTGCGAAAGGATGCAGAGATTTTATCAAAAAATTATTTAAAACTATTTCAAATATTGAATACGGAAAACAATTAACAAGGTCGTCTGGCTCACAGGCCGCAAATTATATTGAAGCAAATGAGGCAATAAGCAGAAAAGATTTTTTCTATAGAATAAAAATTTGTCGCAAAGAGACCAAAGAAAGTCGTTTATGGTTGCGATTATGTGATATTCAGAGTAAAATAACATTAGAGAAAGAAAGAGATAATCTTATAGGAGAAGCAACGGAATTGATGAAGATTTTTGGTTCAATTGTAGAAAAAAATAATTAGTATTTAAAGTTTTTAATAATTTTAATATTTTTTTATGGCAAATAAAAAAACTACAATTGATGATTTGGTCAAAATAACAAAAGCAGGTTTTGATGAAACCAGAAAAGATAGAGTGAAAATAAGAGGTGAAGTTGATGATTTGGCTATGGCAGTTAAATCAGGGTTTGACGGCGTTGACAAACGGTTTGATAAAGTTGACGTACGAATTGATAAAATTGACAAAAGAATTGATAAAATTGACAAAAGATTAATCCATACGGAAGCAATGATGGTAACCAAAGATTATCTTGACGATAAATTAGCTGATTTAAAGGGAGATGTCATCGCTATCATTACTGGCGATAGAGGAAGGGATAAACTTTTTAAAACCAAATTGTTGGAAATTATAAAACGCAACAAATTAGCTAAAGGAGGTGAATTGCAAGTGCTGTTAAAGCTGGCTAGATGAGATTGGATGTTTTAGATATATTTATTTATAATTAATTTATTTTTATGAAAAAAGAAAAAACAATTTTATTAGGAGGATTAGTTTTAATACTTGCGTTGGGTGTTTATGTAATCGCTTGGGCAGCAGATTTAGATGTGGGAAATAATTTGAATATGACACCAGAGGGGAAGGGTCCTTTTAAAATGATAGGGCTTGAACATCCATCAGGGATTAGAGATGCCGCAACATGGGGATATGTGAAAGATGCGGTGGGGGGATTAGACCCCGGCAGTGTAGATGAAATCGGGATTTGGCGACAGAATAGCGACACTAATCCAGACATATATTTGAGTAGTGATGTGGGTTTGAAAATACTTTCCGGCAATCTCGGGATTGGGACAAATGACCCGCAATATTTATTGGATTTGCAGGGAACAGGAATACAAACATTACAGATAAAATCAACCTCCACTACTGACACTAGAGGAGCAATAATTACGTTGGGAGACCATGGCAATACTACTGGAGAACTTTGGAAAATAAGTTCAGCAGGAGATGGAACAGATAAGCCATTGGCTTTTTACACTTGCACTTTGAGTACATGTGCGTCTGACCCTACTATTTATATGGCAAGGGATGGTAAAATCGGCATTGGTACCTCCATTCCTGAGTATCCTTTAGATGTTCGCGGCACAGGGGTTCAATCGCTTAGGGTGAGCTCTACCTCTACTAGTGGTAATAGAGGAGCAAAGCTTTTGTTAGGTGACGCCAATAATAATGCATATTGGCAGATATTTTCTACTGGCACTGACGCTGCTAAGCCGCTTGATTTTCAATTTTGTAGTAGTGACTTATGTCAGGGTTCTTCTCTTGTTAGATTTACAACAGACGGCGAAATAGGATTAGGCACTGCTGACCCTCAAGAAAAGCTACATGTACAGGGAAATACATGGGTTAATAATGATTTATTGGTTGGTGGATTTATTGGGATAACTTCATGCGGCCCAGCTGGAGATAGGGGAATAAGGATTGGCGATGATTCATATATTTATGATGATAGCTGTGCTGGTGGTTGGCCGGGAGGAGGATATCCTCAACCTGACGCAACATTATATATAACTTCAGGCGACGATATTGGTATTAAGAGCGGAAATGATGGCAAAACTAATACTAATTATGGAGTTTATGTGAATACTGATGGTAGGGTCGGTATTGGGACAGATACAGTGAGTAATGCCAGTTTAACTATTGTGAATAACGCGCTTGTACCTCCTGGCAAAATGGAGGGCTTAATGTTTTTCAAACCAAGCACAGGTGATAGCGTGCATTTATATATAGATAATTCAGCTAATTTTAACCTTGACAGAACAGAAGCAGGCGGAGTCGATGATACAACGCGTTTAATAATGGACACAGATGGCGATATAGGTATTGGAGTTGCTCCTGGAGATTATATTCTAAGGACTCATAGCGATGGAAGTAATGAGGTTTTAATTGGTGATGATTTGACTGTGGGAAACATGTTAGAGACAGATGACTTGCATGTGACAAACGATACGGATATCTATGGTAATTTGTTCTGTCAAAGTACTGCTAGCATTGGTCTTAGTTATGCTCCCGCTAATTTGTCGGTTACTGGTAATATTTCTGTTGGAGATGATGGCACGGGAACTTGTGCAGAAGGGTATGAAGGCAAGATGCGTTATTATACATATGAGGAGGCACAGGATTACTATGCGAAATTTCAGATATGTATGCAGACTGACACATCGAGCTATTCGTGGTATACGATTAAACAATATTCATGGGGAGGTCAATCTTCATAAAAAATCTTTATTTTTAATAGTTAATTCTAAAATATATGTCTAAAAAAAAGAAAAGTTATATTTGGTTCATTATTCTTCTGTTGGTAATAATTGTTTTGTTTGTGATTATTTCTAAACAAGATATTAGTCAACAACAAGAAAAAAAAGAAGCTCTAGAAACCAAGGTATTGGAGATAGATAAAGAAAAAAAATCAGAGGGAGAAATAACAAAAGAGAGCTTGGAAAATTTAATGAATCAATTAAAAGCCAACCCAGAAACGCCGACTGAATAATTGCAATAATTAGTTAATTTTTTAATATATTCTTATGAAAAATTTTAAGTATTTAGTGATAATTTTTGCTTTCTTTTTGGTTTTTGCTTTAGTGGGATCTGCTCGGGCGGATTTAGCCAGCACTAAAGCGCTTTATTTGGAAAGAATAGACAATAAACAAGCGGCTGTTCAAGCGCAAATAGATAGAATTGCTGAATTAAGCTATATTAATGCTACTGCTCAAACTCAGTTAACGAATAATTTTAATTCTTATAATACCAATTATTTGGTTGCTTTAGAAACCCAGATAAATGCTAGCACCACCGAAGACCAAGTGATTGATTTAATAAATAGTGATTGGCAACTCCCTTATATGATTTTAGTAAAGTCAATGTTTAATTATGCTAACGCTAATATTTCGGCTGACAGGATTCAAACAGGTTATCAACTGATAAACGACACCAGGACTTTTGTGGCTAATTATACGACTGGCGAAGGCTATTCTCTTTCAAAAAATAACAGACAATTTGTTTTAAAGTGGGGCCTTATTGAAGGTGCTTATGCGGCAGCTACTACGGGTTGGACTTGTCGAAAATTGGATGGTACTGATCCTGAAGTTTGCGAAGCTCAAGCAAATTTAAAGGATGGGCCTTGTTATTGGAACGACGAGTATCAAAAGTGTGTTGGAAGTGATCGCGAGGGCGCCGATTTTGCTGAAATTGACGGAGACGAGGAAACTTGCGCAGAGATGTGTGTGGGGAATGGACTGACAGATTGCTATGAAAATAGTAAATGCGCTGCCAATGGGTTATTAGAAGAGTATATAATCGCTGGCACTTGTGGTAATAGCACCGTTGAATCTGAAGAAGAATGCGATTGGGGAACAACCATAAATGCAAAGGATTGTTCACCCCGTTACGGAAGTGATGGTGTGGCCAGAACTTGCAATAATTGTAATTCGTCAGATTGCAGTATAACAGTTTTAACTGGCGTTGTTTGTGGCGATGGAATAATTAATGGCAGAAGCGTTTTCGTTGAAGAGTGCGATGACGCAAACAGCGTTGATGCTACTTCAGGTGATTTATGTTATAACGACTGTACTAAACGATATTTAGATGCTGGGGATACCACGGCATTGGATGCAGCTTTGACTAAATTAGATGATTATGAATCAGATCCAATAAATTCTTTAGATACTAATACTTCTGATATGGACACTTTGCTGGCTAATATATATAATGTGTATAATCAGGGTATTACTGAAAATGAAAAGATAGCTCTCGTAGAGGGTTATGAACAATCTTTGGAAAGTATTTATAGTGACACCCAAAGCATAAGCAGTGGCATAGTAACTGAGGTAGCGAATATTTTAGCTTTATGATATAATTTTAATAGATTCTAAAAGGTCAATCATTTTTATTAATTAATTTGTAAGTCGAAATATTTATGAAAAATAACACAATTTGGACAATTATTATTGTCGTTGTCTTGGTTATTTTAGGCATTATCCTTTTGAGCTCTAAGCCAGAGATGACTCCAGAGGAAGGTGTATTGCCAGAAGGAGAAGAAATTGTTATCCCTGAAGGTGAGGGCGAATTTTTGCCTGAAGGTGAAGGCGAGATGTCCCCAGAAGTATTAGAAGAGGCCGAGGCCCTAATCCCAGAAGGTAGTTTAGTTTCTGAAGAAGGTGAGGTTTTAACGCCAGCGGGCGAGCCAGTTGATAACACAGCTTTACCTGGTTCACCAGACGCTCCCAAACAATCTCGTTCTCTTTCAGAGGGAGAGGTTCCAGAGGCAGCAGTTCAGTTAACTGTTAGCGCTAGTGGTTTTTCCCCTAACGAGTTTGATGTCAAGGCAGGCGACGTAGTAACTCTTTCTGTAACCTCAGCTGACCGAACGCATGTTTTTAAGTTTGATGATGCAAGTTTACAGGGAGTAGCAATCGGCGTGGCAGGCAATGAAACCAGAGCAATTACTTTCAAGGCTCCAGCTGCAGGCGATTACACTTTCTATTGTGATGTACCCGGTCATCGCGGACGTGGTGAAACTGGCGTAATGCATGTAAAATAATCTGATTACAGATTGATTAGATTAAAGTTTTTATGAGGGTCGAGTTTTTTTGTTGAAATTCGACCCTTTCTTAGAAATGTTAAGTTAAAGAAACAAGATATCCATCCTCCGTAGCAGTAGCCTGCTACTGCGGAGGACGGGCAAGAAACCCCGTAAAGTCGCTACCCCGCCTCATCGGCGGGCAAGGCTCCCACGGGGCAGGCAATAACCAAACATTAAAAGAAAGATGGGTTTGAAATTATATAAAAAAAAGAGTTTTAAAATTTTGTTAATTTCCGGGATATTAATTATTCTGGGGTTTTTTATTATTTTTAATCATTCTCAGATTTTAAAATGGTGGGAAAATAATTTTATGGGCGTAGAGGCGGGAACCAGTGACAATGTTCGTGGTTGGGCGTGGGGGGAAAATATGGGATGGATTTCTATGAATTGTTACAATGATTTTGATTATGATTATGTTTTTGAAAATTGTTGCTCGGGGGGATTAGATTGTCCAGAGGAACTGAATGGTTCGGGGGGGTCGTGGCAAAATAATTACGGAGTTACTTATGTTGATACATCGTTAGGAAATTATATTGGTGATGCTTTAATGGGTTATGCTTGGTCAGATAAAGTTGGGTGGATTTGTTTTGGCAAGAGTTGTAAGTGCGCCGATTGTACTTCTTGTCAGAATTATAATACTTGTACTGATTGCTCTGGTTGTCCGGACAATGTTAAGCCACCTCATGGATGGCCATTTCCATGGGCTTGTGTTGGTAAGCCAACATGGATATGTAGCAACGATGATAATCAAACATGCATTAATGACGATGGCTGTCCGGGTGGTACCTGTGTTTTTAGTTGTTCTGGTGATGGCGTAGAAAATTTTTTAGATATAAGCACACTTAAGGCTCCTTGTTATTCGGCAAATGGAGATAAACTAAAAGCGCATTGGAAAATGAACGGGGATATAGCAGAAGCGCTCACGGACAGTTCTAATTATGGTTATGGCAACACACTAAGCGGTAACGACCTTCCGATTTTGGCTAATGGAAAATTTGAAGACGCTTTGCAATTTGATGGCGAGGATGATTATATTCAGGCAGATGACAGCGAGAGTTTGAGTATCAGTGGGAATTTAACGGTGGAGGCATGGGTGAAAAGAGGAACAATTGGTAGTGAACAGACAATTATTGGCAAATGGGATGAAGCTGTTGAGGGCAAAAGTTATCGCCTTTGGTTTGATTTAAATAATAGATTAAATTTTAGCGTGGCTAATGCGAGTGAAGTTGAAGCCACGATTACCCAAGCTCTGGGAATTTGTTTTGGTGGTAGCAACGAAAACACTCTTTGTTCTGCAGACGCTACATGTGAGGGTTTAGGTGCATTTTGTCGTAATGCTCCAATTACTGATACAACCAAATGGCATCATGTGGTGGGCAAGTATATAGCAAAAGTCGGCACTAATGATGCTTCTCTGCAACTTTTTGTTGATGGTGCGCGAGTAGATGTAGAATTTCCTTTACAAACTCCTCCTGACTCTTTGTCTGACAAAGATAATGAGTTATATGTTGGCGCAAAAATGGGAGATTTGGAAATGGATACTTATTTTAATGGTGTTATTGATAATGTAGCAATTTGGTCTTGTGCTAATGTTGGATTTCTTTCGGGCAGAAGCGCAAAAGATATTTGGGCGGATGCTAAAATGGAAGTTTCTGGTTGGGCTAAGGTTGTTGCCTTGGGAGATGGAGGGTGGTTGAAATTACAAGGTGCCACTAAGGCTGGTAAGGTTTGGGGACTTTATTTAGATGATTATGATACTTTTTATACTATTGGTGGATATATGGCCAACAGATATGCGGACACAAGCATGGATACAACGGGTTTGGTTGCTAATTGGTTGATGGATGAGCCGAGTTGGGTTAATAGCGCTGGTCCAATAACTAATGGTGTAGTGGATAGTAGTCCATTGCCCAAATATCCCGGCACTGCTTATGGAGCAGTTCCAAATACTGATGGCATATTTAATAGCGCGGGCGAATTTGACGGATTTGATGATTATATAGATTGCGGAAGCGGAGATAGCTTGGAGGTTCCAACAACAACAATACAAGCATGGATTAAGAGAAATTCAATTGATACTCGTGATGTTATTATGTCTGATAATATAACATCAGCATCAGGCAAAGATCATTTTTTGCGTTTTGAAATAAATAGCGCTGACCAATTAACGATTATTTTTGGAGACGGGACCACTGATGTGAATAGATATAGTGTAGGCACAATCAATGATACTAATTGGCATCATATTGCGGTTGTGCGTGACGATACTGACAAGACGATTACTTTTTATATTGATGGAGGAGCAGAAGACGAACAATCATATACTGGATTAGGTACGATAATCACGTTGGGGGTTAATAATTTATGGATTGGCAGAAGTAATGTAACCGACTCTAATGTTTTTTTTCATGGGCTAATTGACAATGTTTCTATTTATAATGTTGCCAGAATAGCTGCGCAAGTATTGGCGGACTATAATAAAAAAGACCCATACTGTGTTGGTTGGGATGATTATGACCATGAATATGGCGACCCACCAGCTCCATTTGATTTTGAGATTACAGAGATTAATAATACTGAAGGATGCGAGCAATTGTTTGTCTATTGGGATCCTTCGGTTTGGGCGGAAAGTTATACTTATGAGCGTTGCGATGGCGAAGAAGAAGCTGGATGCCTTACTTGTGATTATACTGAAAGAAATGTCTTGAGTGGTGCTTGCACAGACGAGGAGTGTTCTCTTCAAGATGCTGGACTAATCGCCAATACTGGTTATTGTTATAAAATACAAGCTCATAACGAAACTGGTTCAACATATAATTCTAACGACCCTATCCCAGTATGGAAAAGAACAACACTTTGTAGTCCTGAGACTCCGACAATTGATGATGATACTTGTGGAGAGATTCAGTTGACATGGGGTTGGGAGCCCGATGGTAGCGCAGATGGATACAATGTTTATAATTCTTTAAGTAGTAGTGAAAATTTTGGAATGATAAGTCATTTAGGAGAAGGAATGGATTATACTGGGTTAATGGCTCAATGGAAGATGAATGAAAGTAGTTGGGATGGAATCAATAAAGAAGTTAGGGATTCTTCTAATCAGACCCCTGCAAATCATGGAACAGCCGAGAATTTGTTAAGCACTACGCCTAGTGGTAAATTTAGTTATGCCGGGGATTTTGATGGGAGTGGTGATTATATAACAGTTCCAAGTAAGACTGGTATAGAGATTACAGGGGCGATAACGGTTGAGGCATGGATAAAGCCAACAAACGGAACAATGTCTTATGACGCAAGAGTCGTGTCTAAAGGACATACATCTTTTGAAGACCCGTATGCTATGTATGAATTAAATTTAACCTCAGGCAAGCCTCGCTTCAGAATATCTGTATCAGATTCTCCTTATGAAGCGGATTCTGGCGATTCAATAACATTTGATCAATGGCACCACCTTGCAGGGACATATGATGGAGTGAATATAAAAATTTATGTTGACGGAATATTGAAGAATACAACAGTAATTGTAGGCAGTATTGATACAAATAATCAGGAATTAGTTATAGGCAGGCATTTACAATCAGCTGGAATGTTTTTTAATGGTTTGATTGACAATGTGGCGATTTATAATGTTGCAAGAACAGCTGAGCAGATTAAATTTGATTATGAAGCGGGCAATTGTGGATATGATAATTGCAGTTTAAGCGGTGAGTGTCATATTCAAGGATTGGATACAAATTGTGGCTATGCTTTAGAAGATGAATCAAATTGCACAAACTGTCCAAATTATGTTTGTCATATCCAGGGCAATCCTGACGGCAATTGTGGCATTACTATAGCAGGAGACGCAAGCATTTGTTGCTATACCGACAAACGCATTTTGCCTTATGTCAATTATTATTATAAAACAACTGCTACCAGTGAAGCAGGAGAGTCACCTTTCTCAGATTGCGATTGGACGGGTGATGATTGTCCCGCAATTAGTGGCGATCCATGTTGTCCTAATGGCAATACAATTTGTTTCCCTCCCGTAGAAACAGAAGAAGAATAAGGGTTGGGTAATTGGGGGATTAGGTACTTAGGTACTTAGGATTTTGGGTCTATTATTTTTTAAGATGTTATAGATTGGAGAGAATTTTTTTTGGAGACTAAGTCTCCAAAAAGTTTTCAAAAAAATATATATGACAAATATTAAAAAAATAAGAATTGTTGGTTTTTTTGTTTTCTTGTTGATATTTTTAATATTTTGTAATCAAGTTTTTGCCGTTGATTTTCAATATGTTTCGCCAGAGAACATTAAAGAATTAGATGTTGGCAGAACGGTTAAAACAGAAGGAATAGTAATAGTTGAACCTGGGGTTTTAGGACTCCAGTTTTTTTATATTAATGGAGTTCAAATTTACTCCTATTACAAAGATTTTCCAAAATTAAAAAGAGGTGATAAAATTGCAGTTCAGGGTGTTGTTTCTCAAGCAAGAGAAGAAAAGAGAATTAATATTAAAAGCCAAGAGGATATTGGAATTTTGGAGCGCCAGTTGATAATTGAGCCACAAGTAGTTGAGATTAAAGAGATTAATTATAGTTTGGTTGGTAAATTGCTCAAGATTCAGGGTGAGGTTATAGAAAGAACTGGTTCGCGGATTTTTATCAGCAACGGGCAATCAGAGATAACAATTTATATTAAAGAATACGCAAAAATTAACAAAGGGATTATTCAAGAGGGAGATAATTTAGAAATCATAGGGATATTAAATCAAAGCAATGATGAGTTAAGGCTTTTGCCCCGTAGCGACCAAGACATTAATTTTATTGCAATTGAACCCGATATTTTGCCACAAGCAAGTTTAGGATTTTTAACTTTAGAAGGTTCAGGCCATACTCGTGTTATTAATTTTGAATCTTTGAAACCATATTTTATAGTTAGCGCTATATTTTTGGGAATAATTTTAATTATTTTGATAATTAAAAAGTTTAGAAATTAAACCTATGACCAACCTAGATGACTAACCCGACGGGTTTGTCATGGGGTTGACCCCCACACCATAACAGCAATAATGCTCTCTTGCATTTTAAGCTTTTTTGAAGCAAAATAAATTTGCAACGAATAAATAAATTAAACCGTTAAATAACGGCTCGCATTAAAAATGTATTGCTGTTTGGTGTGGGGGTTGACGAAAGGCCTATTTTTTGCTTTAATATTAAATATGAGACGATTTAAGATAATTATTTTAAGCATTTTTTTTATTTCTATAATCCCTGCGCGGGCGCTTTTAGCTTTGGGACCGATTCCCATCAAGTATGCTGAAAAAAAATATGATTTCAATTCATCTGGAATTATTGATTGGGATTACAGCACAATTCATTGGGAAAGAGGTAATGTAACTTTAGAAGAGCAAGAAGAGGGTTTTGTTTCTTCTGGGGTTTTATGGACAGATGATATTCGTTTTAATCCTCATATTTATTCATTGACTCTTACGGGTGTTTATAGCCAGCCAGCAGGAACTCATGTTTTAGCTTTTATTAGCTTTGACGACGATATTAGAGAATATCCTTTAACCTGGGGCAGTTCCTTTGAACCCCATACTATTACCAAAAAAATGCGTCTTAAGATATTTTTAGCTACATCCAATCCTAATCTATCTCCAGAGATTGATGAATTATATTTAAGAACAGAATTAAAAGATCTTTCTGAAAATGGACCCAAAAATAGAGATAAGAAAAGGGCATCAGATTTAAACAGAATGAAGAAAGTTTTAGATAAGTATTATAAATATTTTGGTCATTATCCAATTGTTAGTATTCGGGAATCGGAAAAAGAGAATCAATGGAACGCTTTAGAGAATATCTTGGATTCAGCAACTTTGCATTATAGGACAAATTATAAATATGGATTCAAATACCAGCCAGAAGGAGTAGATGACGACTATAAATATGGATATTTAACCAATAAATCAGGAAATAATTTTTTGCTTTGGACAAAATTAGAACAAGCAGAATCCAAATATTTAAATGATTCTTGGAAAGAAGAAACCTTTAATGTTAATTGCGAATCTTCAGTGTTTTGTATTTCTTCAATTGTGCCATATGAGCCCGATCCAATTATTCGTTTTTTTGAGGAAGAAGGGGATTTACAGGATAGTGATGTTCAGTTTATTAAAGAAAAAGACGACGAAAAGGTTTATCTTAATTTAAATGGTTTTCGTTTATGGCTTAATGCTCCGAATGTTTTTGAGGGTGTTGGGGGTATTTGGGATGGTATTGTTAGTTTAGGGCATACTATCCAAGAAATGCCTTTGGTAAAATTTATTCGGGCTGAGGGAGACGAAAAGGTTTATTTGGTTTCCCAAAATGGTACTATTAGACATATGTTAAGCCAAGCAATGGTTGATGCTTATGGTAAGTTTGATGAAATAGTTACTGTTGGTCAGGAAATTATCAGGGCTTTGCCTCAAAATTATTTAATCAGAGCAGAGGGAGGAGAGAAGGTTTATTTATTGGACCAAAAGATAAAGAGATGGGTAACTTCACCTCAGATTTTAGAAAAATTAAATTTTAGTTTTTCAGATGTAGTAGAAATTAAATTGGAAGAAATCAAATCTTACGCTGAAGGAACCCCTATTTTTTAATAAAATTAAGAGTTTGGGAATTAAAAAGTTTGGACACTCGGTGTCCAAACTTTTTTAATAGTCTTGCCTAGGTCCGACATGGGCAAGTATTTTTTATACACAAAAACACCTCTAAAAAAGAGATGTTTTTATGGGGCGACCTAGGGGATTTGCACCCCTGCCGAAAGCTCCACAGGCTTTTGTGCTACTCCTACACCAAGGTCGCCATAATAATTATTAATGGATAGATTTATTGTAATGATGCACTAGGTGATGACAGTTTAAACATAACCATATAAGATTTTCAATGGTCTGATTTTTTCGGTTTCTATCTTTATGATGTGCTATAAGCACTCTTTTATCTTTTAGTCCACAGATTTGACAAACTGGTGTTTTGCCATTTTTAAGCAATATTTTTCTATATTGCCTATGTTCTCCGCCTTTCCAATTAGGATGTTTTGGTCCAGAATAATATTGATTCCTCCATATGGTTTGACATGATTTACAACAAAAGAAATTCCCGCTTTTTGAATGCTTCAATGCTTTGGGAGCTTTCCATGTCTTTTTGCCGCAAGTATGACATTTTACAAATTTCCCCTTTAACTGGGCTATGCGTTTACATTTTATTGAGCAATATTTTCCCCAACCAAGTTTTAAGTACGATGGCTTGGTGTAGAATTTTTTATCACAGATTTTACATCTAACATAAGGCATGGTTACTATTATAGCCTAATTTTATATAGATGTCAAAACATCGTGCTGTGGATAAACCCACAATCCGCTGTTCTACCATTGAACTATAGCCGCCATGAAATGGTACCCCCAAGAGGAATCGAACCTCTATCTAGAGATTAGAAGTCTCTCGTTCTATCCGTTGAACTATAGGGGCCCAACTACGCTTCGATTTACATCGAAGCTTCGATGGGCGAGCAAACCTTTTAATGTTGATGCTTGCCCTTCCGAAGCTCAAATGCAAATTTGAGCGAAGGAGGGAACTATAGGGGCATGAATCATGAGAACATTTGAACATGAGAACATAGGAACATCAAATCCCTTAATCCTTTAATTTTCAAATTATTCAATCTTCAGCGTTATTTTTTTCTTTTTTGGTCGTGAAAATTTTGGTATATTTCTCTTAAATGTTGATTTGTGACATGAGTATAAATTTGAGTAGTAGTTATATTTCGATGTCCTAACAATTCTTGAACTGCTCGTAAATTGGCTCCACCAGACAATAGGTCGGTGGCAAAGCTATGCCGAAGAGTATGAACACTGATTTTGCGAGTTAAGCCGGCAACTTTAGAATATTTTTGAACCAATCTTTGGACAGAACGAGGAGTAATACCTAGTGATTTTTGGTTATTTTTTGATGCCCTATCATAACGTATAAAAAGTGCTGGGTCAATGTCGGTTCTTTTTTCTAAATATTTTTTTAACCAATATTTGGCTTGGTTAGACAGAAACACCAGACGCCATTTTTGGCCCTTGCCCTTTATGCTGAATTCATCTTTTTTGAGATTTATGTTTTCTTTTTTGAGGTTGGTTAATTCAGAAACCCTTAAGCCAGTTGAAAAAAGCAGTTCCAGAATAGCTTTGTCGCGATAGGTAATAATTTCTTTTTGTTTCACTTGAAGGGGAGCGTCAAGTAATTTTTCTAAATCATCCCCCTCTAAAAAGGATATTTGCCTTTCTCCTGTTTTGGCTAGTTCAATTTTTTCAGGAGCTAAAGAGGGAATATCTTTAATGGCCAGATATTTAAGAAGACAACGAATGGCTATCAAATGATAGTTTCGGGTTGCTAAAGATAAATTATCCTGATGATAATTTTTTAAACGCGATAACCAAAGGCGGAATTGTCTAACAGTTTCTTTGGTGATTTCTTTTGGAGAGTTTATTTTAGATTGTTTAACAAATCTTTGCAAATAAAAATCATAATTCCTGATAGTTAAAGGACTGCAACCTTTTTCAATTTCTAAATATTCTAAAAATTCAGTGATTAATTTTTTTATTTCAGTAGGCATACTTTTTTTATTCTATTGATTATTTGGCGTTTTGTCAAGATTTCACGACGCTTTTGTTCAGAGTAAAGTTTGACATTTATATTAAGATAATATATGATAAAAGGAGATATAATTTGTTGGTAAAATATAAGATTTATGGCAAATAAAGCGAAAAAAGAAAAAAAACAAGAAGTTATTAAAGATTTTCAAAAAAATCCTCAAGATACTGGTTCTGCAGAGGTTCAAATAGGTCTTTTGGGTAAGGAAATCAAAGAATTGACTGAACATTTGAAAAAACATATTCATGATTTTTCCTGCAGACGCAGTTTAGTTCAAAAAGTTAGTGAGCGCCGCAAATTTATTAAATATTTAAAAATTAATGATGCGGTTAGTTATGAAAAAATTATTAAAAAAATAAAACGTAAATAATTATAAGCAGAGCTTGAAATTAAATATTATCGTATAAAAATTAAAGTAATTTAATTATATGTCTAAACGTAATGATCAACAGCATAAAGATCAGAGAGTGGGCGTTTTTATTGACGTCCAGAACATGTATCATTCTGGCAAAAATTTGTACAACGCTAATGTAAATTTTGATAAAATTTTGAGCGTAGCTGTAGGAGATAGGCAACTCATTAGAGCCATTGCTTATGTAATTTGTTCTAATACTTCCGAAGAACAGGCATTTTTTGAAACCATTTCTAAATATGGCTTTGAATTAAAGGTTAAGGATTTACAAATATTTCCTGGAGGAATGAAAAAAGCGGACTGGGATGTTGGTTTGGCGGTGGATGCTATCAAGTTAGCTGATAAATTAGATGTAGTGGTTTTAGTTACTGGCGACGGCGACTTTATTCCTTTGGTTCAATATTTAAAGGAAAATAAGGGTTGCCGAGTTGAGTTATTGTCTTTTAAGAGGACAACCTCCTCTAATCTAATAAAAAAAGTGGATGATTTTTCGGATTTAGGAGGAAGGGGGAGCGATTTTTTGATCCGAAAAAAAGTTACAACAAGACATAAACAAAATAATAACTGGAATAGAAATAAAAAAATAATAAATAAAAAATAAATAATAAAAAAAAGTTAAATCGTGCCAAATCCAAAAAATCTGGATACGATGTAGAACTAAAGCGAGTTTGCAGGGCACGGAAAAAGGGGACAGTCCCCATTAAAAAGATAAGATTATGGAATTTACAAAAGAAATCGGAGGAAAAAAGATGATTGTTAAGATTGGGGAAGTTGCTGGCCAAGCAAATGGTAGTTGTGTTGTCCAATATGGTGAAACTACTGTGTTAGCTACAGCAGTATTAGGGTCTTCACAAAGGGAGGGGGTTGATTATTTCCCATTATCTGTTGAATATGAGGAAAGGTTTTATGCTGCGGGCAAAATAAAGGGTTCGCGTTTTATTAAGAGAGAAACTAGACCCGCTGATGAAGCAGTCTTAACTGGTCGTTTAATTGATCGTTCAGTTAGACCTCTTTTTAACCAAGATTGTCGTCGGGCAGTGCAAGTTGTATTAACTGTTCTTTCAGTTGACCAGGAAAATGATCCAGATGTTGTAGCATTTTGCGCTAGTTCTATTGCTTTGGCTATTTCTGACATTGAGTGGGAAGGGCCAATAGCAGGAGTTCGTGTATCTAGGTCTTTGGGCGATACAGAAAATAAAGAACAATGGATTCTTAATCCAAGTTATGATGAACGAGAGAAAAGCGATTTAGATTTATTTGTTAGTGGGCTTAATGGTCGTGTTTTAATGATTGAGGCCGGCGCTAAAGATGTGAGTGATGAAGTAATGGCTGAAGCAATTCAGTATGGAGTTAAGGCATGCGATCAAATCAATGATTTTATAAAAGAGATTGAAAAAAAAGCTGGGAAAGAAAAAATACCCCTAATCATCAAAGCACCTTCATCAGACGAAAAACCAACCAGAGAGGAGCTAAAAAAGATGACAGAGGATATTGTTAATAAAGAGGCGCCGAAATATTTGTTTTCCGAACTATTGAAAAGCAGAAAAGATAGAATTGGTGCTGCTGAGAAAACAAGAGCAAAATTAGAAGAGATTCTCTTAGAAAAAAATATTGGCAAAGAAAAACGTACAAAAGCGATTGAATATGCTAATGAATTAATTTACCATCAAGTTAGTTTAGGAATTTTAGACAAAGATAAGCGCATTGATGGACGTAAACTTGACGAAATTCGTCCAATAAGTTGTAGTGCCGGAGTATTGCCAAGGGTTCATGGTTCAGCTCTTTTTGCACGAGGTGAAACTCAAGTGCTTTCTATTGTAACATTAGGAGCACCAGGTTCTGAACAATATTTGGACACAATGGAAGAAAATATCCGCAAACCATTTATGCATCATTATAATTTTCCTCCATTTTGCACTGGCGAAACCAAGCCAATGAGGTCAACAAGCCGTAGAGAAATAGGGCACGGCGCTTTGGCTGAGAAGGGGATGTTGCCAATAATCCCAGACAGAGAAGGGTTCCCTTACACTATTCGTATTGTCTCAGAGGTTCTTTCCTCTAATGGTTCTAGCTCTATGGCATCTCTTTGTGCTTCAGTTTTAGCGTCAATGGATGCTGGCATCCCAATTAAAAAACCAGTGGCTGGAATAGCCATTGGTCTAGCGTCAGAAGAAGACGTTAATGGTTTTAAGCGTTATAAGGTTTTAACTGATATGCAAGATTTAGAGGATGGGCCTGGCGGAATGGATTTTAAGGTTATTGGAAGCAAAGAGGGTATCATAGCTATACAGTTAGACACAAAAACAAAAGGATTAACGCCCGAAATTATCAAAGAGACACTTGAGGCGTCTAAAAAAGCGCGTTCTCAAATTTTAGATAAAATGATTAGTGTCTTAAGCAAAGAAAGAGAGGAATTATCTCAATACGCTCCGCGAGTAATAGTCTTTCAAATTAATCCTGAAAAGATTAGGGATGTAATTGGTCCGGGCGGCAAAATAATCAATGAGATTATTAATAAAACTGGGGCCATGATTGAAATTGAACAAACTGGCACTGTGTCTATTTCTTCTCCTGACAAAGAATCATTATCTAGGGCGGTTAAATGGGTTAAAGACATCACGCGAGAATTAGAAGCAGGAGAAATTTTTGAGGGTCGAGTGGTGAAAATTGTGGACTTCGGAGCTTTTATAGAATTAGTGCCAGGACAAGATGGATTATTGCATATTTCTAAAATGAGTGATCGTAGAATCAATCATCCTAGCGATATTATGAAAGAGGGAGATAAAATTCAAGTTAAAATAACAGACATCAATCCTCAGGGAAAAATTAGTTTATCTAGGATTATAACAAAATAATTTAATTATTTATTATGTCGTCAAAAGAAAAACAAAAATTTTATCAGGGAGATAAAAAGAATGTTTTAGTTACGGGCGGAGCTGGTTTTATTGGATCTCATCTTTGTGACCATTTGGTCAGAGACGGAGATAATGTTATTTGTGTGGATAATTTTTACAGTGGCCACATTGAAAACATTAAGCATCTTTTACAAAAGCCGAATTTTCGCTTACTGAAGTATGACATTAATCAATCTTTAGACTTGACTCAATTCTCTGAATTAAAAGATTTTCAGATTAAACTGCGCGGGATACAAGAGATTTACCATTTAGCTTGCCCTACCTCTGTTAAGAATTTTGATAATTCTCAAATTCAAACTCTCCATACTAATATTTTTGGAACGATTAATATACTAGAATTAACCAAGTTTTATCAATCAAGGTTGCTTTTTGCTTCTTCGTCAGTAGTTTATGGTCCAGGCGGAGATAATTTGATTAAAGAAATTGATTTAGGCCAAGTTGATTTTACTGGTCCTAGGGCTTGCTATGATGAGGGAAAAAGAATTAGTGAGACATCAATAATCACTTATCGTCAAAAATATAATATAGATGCTAAAATAGCTCGTATTTTTAGGGTTTATGGTCCACGAGAAATGCTGTTTGATGGTCAGATGGTTCCTGATTTTGTTTTGCAGGCCCTGAATAATAAGCCTTTAGTGATTTACGGAGATGAAAAATTTGCTACTTCTCTCTGCTATATTGATGACATTATTCAAGGGCTAACCAAGATAATGTCTTCAGAGGAATCTGGTCCATTTAATTTAGGAGATTCTCGTAAATATTTTTTGACAGACTTGGCTCAACGGATTATTGATTTAACAGGCTCAACTTCAAGTATTAAATTCAAAGAATTTTTGTCATTCATGAGACCCTTGGGTCTGCCAGACATATCTTTAATTAAACAAAAATTAGAATGGTTTCCTGTCATTACCTTAGAAGCAGGATTAGAAAAGATGATTGATTACGTAAAGGCTAATCGTATTCTTTTGCAACCTTTGGTAGAAAAATATGACGAATAAAAATTTCTAATGAAAATTATAGTTGTTATCCCTGCATACAATGAAGAAAAAGTTATTGCTGGGGTCGTTCGCGCAGCCCTTAGAGAGAGTTCTTTGGTAATTGTTGTTGATGATGGGTCGACGGACAGAACGGGCCAAATAGCTATGGAAGCTGGCGCCAAGACATATCGTCATATTATAAATTTAGGATTAGGGTCTACTTTAGCTACAGGATTAATGGCGGCTCGCCGATACCATCCAGAAATAGTAGTTACCATGGATGCTGATGGACAGCACAGAGCCGAAGATATTCCTTTATTAATTAAACCCATAGAAGAGTCCAGGGCTGATTTTGTTGTCGGCTCACGCTTTTTAGGGAAATCTTTTAACCAAAGAGACGAATCTGTTCCAGCCATTAGATGGTTTTACAATTGGTTCGCCAATCTATTTACTTTCTTTTTGTTCGGAATCAAAACAACTGATAGCCAATCAGGTTTAAGAGCGCTTAATTCTTTGGCCTTAGAGAAAATAAATATCCAAAGCAGAGAAATGGAAGTTTCTTCTGAATTTTTTAAAGAAATAAAAAATAATCATTTACGATTAAAAGAAATTCCAATTGAGGGAATTTATACTGAATATTCTTCTTCTAAACCTGATTTGGGTAAGACCCAAAATTTATCTACCGGTATTAAAACTTTTTTTAACCTTCTTTTGCGCAAATTCATTAAATAATTTTTTTTGACTATGATTTTATTTAAAATATTATTTTTACTTTTTGTTTTAATAATTTTTATTCGTTTAGGGAGGAGATTAAAGAATCAACAGATTAGAGTTACTAATTTTTTAATTTGGCTCTTTTTTTGGTTAATAGCTAGCACAATAGTAATTTATCCCGAAGCTACTGATTATCTAGCTCGTTTTCTGGGGGTCGGCAGAGGCGCAGATGTAGTGGTTTATTTTTCTTTGGCGGCTATTTTTTATTTTATTTTTTATTTTACTGTTCGTTTACATATTATGGATACCCGAATTGCTAAAATAGTTAGGAGCATAAGTCTAAAAGAAAAAAAAGATGAAAATTAAAAGAAAAGTTCCATTTTTCCTGTTATTTGTTTTTGATATAATTAAATTAGCAATTATTGCTTTTGTGATAGTTTGGCCCATTCATTATTTTATTTTTCAGCCCTTTTATGTTATTGGGCCTTCTATGGAGCCGAATTTTTATGATAAAGATTATTTAATAGTTGGAAAGATTAATTATCGTTTGAATGCGCCAGAAAGAGGACATGTGATTATTTTCCATCCACCGGCAAATGACAAGGATTACCTAATTAAAAGAATTATTGGTTTGCCAGGTGAAAAAATTTCTATAGAAAAAGGCGAGATTTATATTACTAATTCAGAATTTCTTAAAGGAGAAAAATTGAACGAAGGGGATTATTTAGCTCCAGGATTAGCCACTCCAGGCAAAATAGAAATTCAATTAGAAAACGACGAATACTATGTTTTGGGAGATAACAGGAGCATGAGTTTGGATTCAAGATCTTTTGGAGCAGTTAAAGAAAATAGAATAGTTGGTCGAGCCAGTTTAAGGGGTTGGCCTTTTGATAGATTCGGATTAATTGAAACTCCAGTATTTTAATCATTAGAACATTAGAATATAAATTTAATGTATAATATATGGCAAAATTAAAAAATCCCAAAAAGAAGCCAAAGAGTTCTAAAAAGGCTTTAATAAAGCGTAAAGTAAAGCCTAAAAAGAAACGAGTTATTGTTGGGGCCAAGAAGATTAAGTTGGCAAAAGTTATTAAAGCAAAAATCAGCAAGAAGAAAATTTCAAAACTAAAAGTTATAAACAAGAAAACAGAAGCGATTGAAGTTAGTAGGTCTAGATATACTCCCAAGCTTTTGCGTGGCATGAAAGACATTTTGCCTGAAGACCAAATAGTTAGGGAATATTTGATAAAAAAATTAGTCAAATTATCCAAAGCTTATGGCTTTCAAGAGATAATTACTCCTATTCTAGAAGAAAGGGCTTTATTTGAGAAATCAACAGGAATAGCTACAGATATAGTAGAGAAACAGATGTATCAATTTACAGATCGCAGCGGAAAAAAAGTGGTTTTACGACCAGAATTTACCCCTTCTGTCGCGCGAGCATATATTGAACATGGGATGTTTAATCTTCCCCAGCCCTTGAAATTTTTTTACTATGGACCGGTATTCCGTTATGAACGCCCGCAGGCTGGCCGTTTTCGTCAATTTTATCAATTTGGGCTTGAGGTTTTAGGATCAGAAAGTCCTTTAATTGATGCGGAAATTATTCTATTTTCTCAAACACTTTTTCAGGATTTAGGACTTCAAATTAATATTCAAATTAATAGTTTGGGTTGTCTGAATTGTAGAACTACATATCGAGAGGAATTAAAAAAGTATTTACGCTCTAGGAGCAGAACGCTTTGTCCAGATTGCCAAAAGCGTTTAAGCAAAAATCCATTAAGGGTTTTAGATTGTAAGGTGCCTCAATGTCAAGAAATCACGCGTCAAGCTCCGCAATTAATTAATTTTTTATGCCCAAATTGCAAAAATCATTTTACTAAAGTTTTAGAATGTTTAGACGAAGCAAATGTGGTTTATACTTTAAATCCTTATTTAGTTAGAGGTTTAGATTATTACACCAGAACAGTTTTTGAATTATGGCCAGCTGTTTCTGAGGGCGAAGAAGATTCAAATTCAAGCCAAACAGCTTTAGGCGGGGGAGGGAGATATGATCCTTTGATAGAAAGTTTAGGTGGGCGTGAAACTCCGGGGACCGGAGTATCTTACGGCTTGGAGAGAATTATTAATGAAATTAAAATTCAGAGAGTGAGAGTATCTCTGAGCCAAGGCCCGCAGGTTTTCTTTGCTCAAATTGGAGAATCAGCTGCGCGTCAGGCCTTAAGGATTTTTAATGATTTACAGAAACAGGGAATTAAAATAGCTGAGAATTTGGCTAAAACTAGCCTAAAATCACAAATGAAAATAGCAGATGAAATGGGCGTTAAATTGACTTTAATTTTGGGCCAGCAAGAAACCAAAGACAAAACTATTATTATTCGCGACATGAAAACAGGCAACCAGGAAAAAGTTGATGTTACTAAGTTAGTTAAAGAGCTTAAAAAGAGATTGAAATAGAATTAATAAGCTCTTAACAAATTAAAAGAATAATAGTAAAATATTATATATGCCATTAAAAAAAATAAGTTCCAAGAAAAAAAAACAATATCATATTGGTTGTGGAGCTGGTGATTTAGCTAATTATCTTCTCTTACCAGGCGACCCCCAAAGGGTTAATAAAATTGCCCAAGTTTGGGATAGAAAGAAAAAAGTAGCAGAAAATAGGGAATTTTTTTCTATGAGAGGCAAATTTAAGGGAGTGGATATTTCTTGTCTTTCAACTGGGATTGGAGGCTCTTCAGCCACAATTGCCATAGAAGAAGCTGCTCGTTTGGGGGCAGATACATTTATTCGCGTGGGAACAGCTGGTGCTTTGCAGCCAGAGATTCAATTAGGAGATTTTGTAATTTCTACGGGCGCAGTTAGATTAGAAGGTGTTAGCCAAGATTATATTTTTTTAGAATATCCTGCTTTGGCTAATTATGAAGTAGTGTTGGCCTTAATTGAGGCCTGCGAGAAGTTAGATATTAAATATCATTTAGGATTAACTGCTAGTCAAGATTCTTTTTATGTAGGAGAAGGACGTGAAGGATTCGGAGGTTATTCTAACCCAGAAAGCAAGGAACTTATTTCTAAGCTACAAATGGCAAAAGTTAGCAATATTGAAATGGAAGTTGCCCCAATCTTAACATTGGCCAGTCTTTATAATTTGCGAGCTGGAGCTATTTGTTTAATAGTAGATAGTTTTTCAGAAGATAAAGATAAATTTGTCGTAAAAGAGGAGGATGAAAAGAAATTAGGTTTAGTGGCTTCGGAAGCAGTTGTTATTCTTTCTGGTTGGGATAAAATAAAAAAGAATAAAAAGAAAAAATATTTGTATCCTTCTTTATTAAATAATCCAAAAGTGTTAAAATTAAAGGATAATAAATTAAATTAATTTTAAATTTTATGTCTATTAAAAAAATTTTTAAAGCCGGCTTTTTGGGCAGTATTTTTGGCGCTATTTTAGGATTGCTTTTCGCTAAAGAATCTGGAACAAAAACTAGGGGCGAATTAAAAGAAAAGATAGGAAAAGCTAAAGATAAATTTTTAGATATTGCCAAAAAAGCAGCTCATGAGATTAAAGAGATGAAAGATGAAGTTCGGGATGGCGCTCAAGATATAAAAAAGGTCTTTAAGGACACAAAAGAGGAAAAAGGGGGAAAAGGCAAGAAATAATTCAGAAAAAATATGTTCAAGATTCTTTTAACCAAGGACAAATGCATTGGGTGTGGCGCCTGTAGCGCTGTTTGCCCTGCCAATTATGAAATGGGCGAGGATGGAAAAGCAATAGTTTTGAAATCTTCGGTTGAAATTTTGGGTTGCAATAAATTAGCAGAAGAGAATTGTCCCAATCAAGCCATAATTGTAGAGCCCTTAACCTCTTTAGGAGAGTAATCGTTTATGCTAATTGAAGTCAATAATGTTGTTTCTGCTCCTATTAATAAGAAATGGATTAAAGATATCCTGTTAGAATCGGCTGATATAATTAAAAGCAAGAATATAGATGTTTTGTCTGTAGCCTTGGTTGGTAATTCAGAAATAAAAAAATGGAACAGGAAATATCGGAAAGAAAACAAAATAACAGATGTTTTGTCTTTTGAAGATCCGGCTGAAATTATTATTTGTTGGCCTCGGTTAATAAATCAAGCTAAAACCCAGGGGCACAGCAGAAAAAAGGAATTATCCATTTTATTAGTGCATGGTTTTCTTCATATTTTGGGATACAGTCATAAAATAAAGAAACAGGCATTATTGATGCAACAGAATGCAGAAAAAATTTTAAATTTTGTTTATGGTACGTAACAGGCAAAAAATTATTAGTGGAATAGACTTAGGATCAAATTATATTAGAATAGCCGTAGGTCAAGTTCGCTCAGAAGGAATTTTAGATATAATTGGAGTAGCTGAAACTCACTCTGAAGGAATTAGCAAAGGGGAAATTACCAACATTGAAGATGCTGTTTCCAGTATTTCTGCTTGTTTAGAACAGATTGAAAAAGTTATTGGTTTGCCAGTTCAGGATATTTTTGTAGGAGTTTCTGGAACTCATATAGTTTCTCAGGAGAGCAGAGGAGTAATATCAGTTGCTAGGGCGGACGGAGCAGTCAAAGATGATGACGTGGGTAGGGTTTTAGAAGCTGCACAGACAGTAGCCACTCCTGCTAATTATGAAATTTTGCATATTTTGCCACGCAGTTTTTCCATTGACAATCAACCAGGCATTATTGATCCAGTTGGCATGACTGGAACTCGTTTGGAAGTAGACGCGCAAGTTATTTTGGGTTTAACCAATCAAATTAAAAATTTAACTAAATGTTTTGCTCGGACTGGCGTTAAAATTAATGAGTTGGTTGTTAATCCTTTAGCTACGGCCGAAGCAGTGTTGGACAAAAGGCAGAAAGAATTAGGAGTTTTATTAGTGAATATCGGTAATACTACTACTAATATTGCTGTATTTGAAGAAGGGAACATTTTAAGCGTTAAAATTATTCCACTTGGTTCCCGTTATATTACCACTGACGTGGCAATTGGATTAAGGGTGCCAATAGATTTGGCAGAGATGATTAAGGTTAATTATGGAACAGCTTTGCCACTTAGTATGATTAAAACCGAAAAAATCGATTTTGCAAGTTTAGACCAAAGAGAGAGAGGGTCGGCCTCCAAAAAAGAAGTTTCCAAAATTATTAGGGGACGGTGCGAAAAAATGTTTAAACTTATTGACGAAGAATTAGTTAGTATAGGACGCAGGGGAAAATTGCCAGCAGGGATTGTTTTAACTGGTGCTGGATCTAAACTGGAAGGTTTGACCGATGTAGCTAAAAGTATTTTTAAAGTTCCTTCTTCCTTGGGTTCTTCTCGCGGTTTTGTTAGCGGCAATAATAAGGCATTAGATATTAGTTTTGCTACAGCTGTGGGCTTGGTTATTTGGGGCATGAAGCGCCCAAGTCAAAAAGAAACAAGAGGAAGTGTTTTTTCTTCTCAGGGCAAAGGATTAAAGAGTTTGTTCAAGAATCTATTTTCATATTAAGATCGTTTATGTTTTTTAAATATCCACAGAATGATCAACATTTTGTTTGGACCAAACATGCTATAGAAAAAATGAAACATTATGGCCTTTCAGAACAAAAATTAAGAAAGTTATTTTATAAGCATGAACGGCGCGAAGAAGGCATTGCTCCAACCACTATAGCCATTATGAATACTGTTGGTTCTTGTAAGCGCCCAACGGAGATATGGCTAATGTATCAATTAATAGAAGGTAAGAAAGTAAAGATTATTACGGCCTGGCGTTATCCAGGGGTGAGCAAAAAGCAAGAAATACCTATTCCAGATGATATAAAATTCTCACTTCAGAAGTAAATTTATAAGAACCATTCCTCGCTTCGCTCGTCAGAACCTTGTTATTCGCTTTGCTCACAATTAGTTATTTTCATATAACCCAATTAACACCTTTCATTGGGAGTCGTTTTTTTGTTTCTCTTTAATTATTTATTTATGACTGAATTTTTAACACCCAAAGGAAAAGAAAAAATTTTAGAAAAATTAGAATTTTTGAAAATAGTTAAAATTCCTCAAATTATTAAGAGGATTAGTTTAGCTATTGAAATGGGTGATTTGTCTGAAAACGCTGAATTTGAAATTGCCAAAGAAGAGCAAGCGCTTGCTGAGATGAAAGTAAAAAGTTTAGAAAAATTATTAAAAGAGGCTAAAATTATTGATCAAGATAAAATAAGCAGAGAAGTGGTTTCAGTGGGCTCTAAAGTAGTTTTGGAAATTAATTTGCAGGTTAAAGAATATTTGATTGTAGGGAGTAACGAAGCAGACCCAAGCCAGGGCTGTATTTCTTGCGAGTCTCCATTAGGCAAGGCATTAATTGGTCAGAAAAAAAATAAACAGGTTAAATTACAAGCCCCTGCGGGAATTATAGATATTAAAATTGTCCAGATTGTATAATAGACCTATTGCATAATAATTTTACTACTGCAATTTACATATTTTGGCCAAATTCCCCAAAATTTTTTTTAGCTTAGCTAGGCTAAACCTCAAAAATTGTTTTGAAAATTTGCCTCAAAATCTGAAAATTTCGTTACGTAATTTATTATACAATAGGTCTAATTTAATTTCTTGTTTCTTTTTTTATAAATGTTAAACTTAATTTAGGACATTTTTTAAGAATATTAATTTTATGAGCATTGAATCCGACAGGATAAAGAAAATAAAAAATATTATTCAGCAAGGTGTCAATCCTTATCCTTCTAAGGGAAAGCGTACTCATACTTGTCAAGAAGCAGATTCTAATTTTAATCAAATAGAAAAAGCTGGCAAAAGGGTAATTTTGACGGGCCGTTTAGTTCTTTTAAGATTGCACGGTAAGGCTTGTTTTGCTAATTTAGAAGATTCTTCGGGTCGATTTCAATTTTTTTTAAATCAAGATGAATTAGGGCAAAAGGATTATAATTTTTTTGTAGAGAATATTGATATTGGTGATTTTTTGCAAATTAAAGGGAAACTTTTTCAAACCAAAAAGGGAGAGAACACTCTTAGGACGGAAGCTTATTTGCTTTTATGTAAATCACTTTTGCCCTTGCCTGAAAAATGGCATGGCTTATCAAATATTGAAACTAGATTCAGGAAACGTTATTTAGATTTAATTTCTAATCCTGAAGTGCGCAAAATTTTTGCTGTTCGCAGTAAAATAATTAAACTAATTAGAGAATTTTTTGATCATAGGCATTTTTTGGAAGTAGAAACACCCATTTTACAAACCTTAGCTGGAGGAGCTACAGCTAAACCTTTTATAACTCATCATCAAGCCCTAAATACTGAGCTTTATTTAAGAATTGCTCCCGAGCTTTATTTAAAAAGGTTGATTATTGGTGGCATAGAAAGAGTATATGAAATTGCTCGCTGTTTTCGTAATGAAGGATTAGATAGGACCCATAACCCTGAATTTACTCAAATAGAATTTTATCAATCTTATGCCGATTACAATGATTTAATGCTTTTGACCGAAGAATTAATGGTTTTTTTGTTGAAAAATTTAGGTTTTTCTGATTTAAAGATAGAATGTCAAGGGCAAGTTATTAATTTTAAGCCACCTTATCCTTGTTTAGATTTTCGACAAGCCATAATTAAAGAAACAAAGATTGACATTGATGAGTATAAGGAAATTAAAGATTTAACATTTCAAGTAAAATCTTTAGGCATAAAAATAGATAAAACTTGGGGTAGGGGCAAAATATTAGATGAATTATATAAAGAATTTGTTTTGTCTAAAATTGTTCAGCCCACTTTTATAATCAATCATCCATTGGAATTATCTCCTTTAGCCAAGAAAATTCCAGATCGTCCTAACTATGTGGAGAGATTTCAATTGTTGGTTAAAGGGATGGAGATATGTAATGCCTTTTCTGAATTAAACGATCCTTTAGATCAGCAAACAAGGTTTCAAGACCAAAGTCGGTTACGAGAACAGGGAGACGAAGAAGCGCAGAGCTCTGATCAAGATTTTATAACTGCCTTAAAATATGGTATGCCCCCAACAGCTGGAGAAGGAATAGGGATTGATAGATTGGTCAATATTCTGACCAATACTCAGAACATTAGAGAGGTTATTTTGTTTCCAATTTTAAAACCAAAGAAATAAGTCAATTTGATATTCCTATGTTAACTTGGATTGAAGTTAGAAAATCGTGTCTTCAAAATAATTTAAAACAATTTCGGAAAATAGTTGGGTCGCAAAGACAAATTATGGCCATAGTAAAATCAAATGCTTATGGTCATGGTATGTTAGCGGTGGCAAAATTTTGCTTATCGGCAGGGGCTGATTGGTTGGGGGTAGTTAACCTAAAAGAAGCGTTACTATTGCGTCAAGCCAAGATTAGGGCCCCTATTTTTATTTTGAGTTATTATCCTCTTTCTTCTGATGTGAAAGAGGCAATTCGTCAAAATATTGATTTTCCAGTTTATACTTTGTCTCAAGCCAGTTTTCTGGCCCAAGAAGGACAAAAAGTAAATAAAATTGTTAATATTCATGTCAAGATTGATACTGGCGCTAGCAGGATTGGAGTTTTGCCAGAACAAGCCGATGATTTTATAAAAAAAATTAAAAAATTTAAGCATTTAAATTTACAAGGGATTTTTACGCATTATGCTGATTCAGAATCTAAAAATCAATCCTATACCAATCAACAAACTCAAAAATTTCTAAAAATTATTGACCAAAGGCAAATACCATTAGCTCATGCTGCTTGTTCAGCGACAATTATTAACAATCCTCACACCTTTTTTAATATGGTTAGAGTAGGGATTGGTCTTTATGGCTTATGGCCATCAAAAGACACTCAAAGAATGGCCAATAAAAAATCTTTTTCAATTAATTTGCAACCAGTTTTATCTTGGAAAACAAGAATAATTCAGGTTAAATCTTTACCAGCAGGAGTTTCCATAGGTTATGATTGCACTTTTATAACTCGTTCTAAAACCAAGTTGGCTGTTTTGCCCGTTGGCTATGCTGATGGTTATGATCGTCGTCTTTCTAATTGTGGTTCAGTATTAATCCGCGGAATTTCTTGTCCAATTAGGGGGCGTGTCTGTATGAATTTAATTATGGTTGATGTTTCTCGTGTGGCTAAAGTTAAAGCAGGGGATGAAGCAGTTTTAATTGGTAAGCAAAATAATCGCATTATTAGCGCAGATGATATAGCAAAAAAAATAGGAACTATTAATTATGAGGTAGTTACTAAGATTAACTCAGACATACCAAGAATTTATAAATAATAAACTTAAGTAAAAGTTTGGTGGCTCGGCCACCAATAAAAATAAAGTATGAAAGATATGCAGAAAATTTGGGAGGTTTTTCCCCCAATTTCTAAAGATTTTCAAAATAAATTTCCGGAGATTAATTCGGTTATTTTACAATTGCTGGCAAACAGAGGGATTAAAACCCAAGAAAAGATTGATAAATTTTTGCATCCTGATTATTCTCAAGATATCCACGACCCCTTTTTATTGAAGGATATGAAAAAAGCTGTTAGTCGCATATATCAAGCAATTAAAAATAATGAAAAGGTGGTTATTTGCGGAGATTATGACACAGATGGAGTGACATCTTCAACTATTTTATTTGAGGTGTTTAAAAAAATAGGAATAAAAGACTTGCATGTTTATATTCCTGACCGACAAAAAGATGGCTATGGGCTTAACAAGAAGGCTATCAAAGATTTTATCAAACAGAAAATAGATTTGATTATTACTTGTGATTGTGGGGTTTCTAATATTGAAGAGATTGACTTAGCTAATAAATCAAATATTGACGTGATTGTAACTGACCACCATCGCGAACCATCTAAGTTGCCAAACTCTTTGGCCATAATTAATCCCCAATTAGAACGAGAGAAATATCCTTTTAAATTTTTGGCTGGAGTGGGGGTAGCGTTTAAATTAATTCAGGGATTATTAAGACATAAAGATTGTCCTCTTTCAGATAAAGAGGCGACCGAAAAATGGCTGTTAGATTTAGTAGCTCTTGGTACAATCGCGGATTTTATGCCCTTGCTCGGAGAAAATAGGGTTTTAAGCAAATATGGTTTGGTTGTTTTAAATAAAACTCGTAATTTAGGACTGAAATCATTAATAAAACATTCTTCCCTTGAGACAGGTTCTTTGAATGCAGGTAATGTTGGCTATCAATTGAGTCCACGAATTAATGCTGCTGGTCGCATTAATCATGCCACTGATGCCTTGGGTTTATTTTTGTCTCTTAACCAAAGTGAAGCTGATGAACATGCTCAACACCTGAACTTATTAAACACGCAAAGACAGAAGATAACTGAAAAAGTTTTTAAATCAATTAAGGTTAACGAGAAAGATAAAATTATTATAGCTTTAGGAGAAGATTGGCCAGGTGGCGTTTTGGGCTTAGTAGCTAATAAATTAGTTGACGCTTTTTACAGGCCAGCTTTAATTTTAAGAAAAGAGGGCAAAAATCTTACTGGTTCTGGGCGTTCTATTAGCGGATTTGATTTGTTTGCTTTTCTCAAGACGGAGGGTAAATATTTTAAGGGCTTTGGTGGGCACAGTGGAGCAGTTGGTTTTACCCTAAATGGAACAGGTTGTTTTGATGATTTTAAAGAAAAAATTTTGAAAAAAGCAGAGCAAGTTTTAGATTTAGATGCGATAGCTCCTAAATTATCTGTTGAAGCAGAAATTAACCCAGATGACATTAATTGGAATTTGTACGAAGAATTGATTAAGTTTGAGCCATTTGGTTGCGAAAATTCTCAGCCCAATTTTTTAGTAAAAAATATAATTTTAGAAAAAATTCAATCAGTGGGTAAAAATAATCAGCATTATCGTCTTTTTGTAGAAGGAGGTCGTAAAATGATTTATTTTAACTCTGCTTCTATAATGACTAATTTTAAACAAGGGCAGAAAATAGATATAGTTTTTAAATTAGACGTTAATCAATGGAATGGGACACGAGAATTACAAATGAAAGTAGTAGATATTAAAAAATCAAATTAACAAAATGATGAAATATATAATTTATACTGATGGTGGAGCTCGTGGAAACCCAGGCCCAGGAGGAATTGGGGTTGTTATTTATGACAGCAACCACAAAATTATCCAAGAACATTCTCAGTTTTTGGGCCATACAACAAATAACAAAGCTGAATATCAAGCTCTTATTTCGGGATTAGAAAAAGTAAAAAAATTAAAAGCAAGCATTGTGGATTGTTATTTAGACAGCAAATTAATTGTGGAGCAATTAAACCGAAGATATAAGGTGAAAAATCAAGAACTAGGGGTTTTGTTTTTAAGAGTTTGGAATTTGTCTCAATCTTTTAAACAAGTTAATTTTTATCATATTCCACGAGAAAAAAACAAAAAAGCTGACAGTCTCGTAAATCAAGTTATTGATCAAAATTTGTTTTCTTAACCTTGATTTTTTAGAGAAATTATGCCATCATATTAAGTAGATAAACTAGATGGCTGCTTGATAGCCCTTATGGGTTGTTAAGAGGAAAGTCCGAACACTCCCTTGGCGACAAGGAGAAGGATAGCGGGTAATTCCCGTCGCTGATTTTATCTATTTTAGACGAAATCAGTAGAGGTGCGAACAGAGACGCCAAAACTTGCAAAAGTTGAGGCACCCTCTCAAATTTATTTAAGAGGGTGAGCGTGATTATAGAACAAAGGTCACGATGAAACGGCTAAATCCTTATTTGAGTGCAAGACCAAATTTCGGTAGGTCGTTAGAGTTTAATGGTAACATTAAGTCTAGATAAATAGTCATCCCGTTTTTTGTAAAATTAACGGAACAGAATTCGGCTTATAGGTTTATCTAAAATACTTAATCCCCGAGCTTATGCTCTGGGATTTTGTTTTATTTTTTGTTATACTAAAAATCATATGAAAAGAAATGATTTATTTTTTGCTACTTTTTTAGTACCCGCAGATTATCTTATGTTGATTTTGTCCGGAGTTTTTGTTTATTTCTTACGTTTTACTGCATTCACAAGCTTGCGACCGGTTATTTACGAAATTCCATTTAAGGAATATTTTATTTCAATTCTTTTAATTGCTTTGCTTTGGCTAGGCATTTTTATTTTATCTGGTCTTTATAATCTGGGATTGAAACGCAGGTTTTCCAAAGAAGTTCCTAAAATATTTTTAGCTTGTTCTATGGGTATAATGCTTATTGTGGCTTTTATTTTTTTTAAAGGAGAATATTTTTCTTCCCGTTTTATTATTTTAGCAGCTTGGATAGTTTCTATTATTTTTGTTAGTATGGGAAGGGCGTTGATTCATGTTTTAGAATTGTCAGCTTATAGAAAGGGAAAAAATCTAGAACCAGTTTTAATATTAGGAAAAGACAAAACCACAGAACAAATTATTAATTATTTACAAAATAATTCTGGGGTTGGGTATCAAGTTTTAGGTAATCCCAAATCATTTTCAAATTTACAAGAGAAATGGTTGGGGCGGACAAGAGAGATAAATCAAATTATCCAAACAGACCCTCTTTTAGAGCGCTCAGAAGTATTGAAAATTATTGATTTTTGCCAGGAGCATCAAATTATTTTTAGATATGCGGCTGACATTTTTGGTTCTTTAGCAAGTAATGTGCAGATGGAAGCAATTAATGGCGTTCCAATTATTACTTTAGGACAAACAGCTCTTTGTGGTTGGGGAAGAATTGTCAAACGTTTTTTTGATTTAATCATCGCTTTTTTGGCTTTAATACTTTTGTCTCCAGTTTTTTTAATTTTGGTTGTTATTATTAGGATTGATTCTCGCGGACCGGTTTTTGTTAGCCTTAAAAGAATTGGTCAAAAAAATCATCCTTTTAAGCTTTATAAATTTCGCTCTATGATTCCTAACGCACAAAAACTCAAGAAGGAGTTATTAAAACATAATGAAAGGGAGGGGCCCTTGTTTAAAATGAAAAATGATCCGCGAATAACTCGTTTTGGTCGTTTTTTGCGCAAAACAAGTTTGGATGAATTACCTCAGTTATTTAATATTATCAATGGAGAAATGAGCTTGGTTGGTCCGCGTCCTCACGAACCCCAAGAAATAGCTAATTATGCCTTACATCACAAGCAGTTATTAGCCATTAAACCTGGGTTAACTGGTTTACCCCAAATTTCTGGTCGTTCAAAATTATCTTTTGAAGAAGAAGCAAAATTAGATATTTATTATATAGAGAACTGGTCTTTATTATTTGATTTACAAATTATATTAATGACTATTCCCGTAATTTTAACCGCTAAAAATGCATCTTAACTTAAAGTCTATTATTGGCTTAGAAATTCATTTGGAACTTAACACAAAGAGCAAATTATTCTGTTCTTGCTTGAATAAGGTTCAGGGTGTTTTACCCAACATTAATGTTTGTCCAACTTGCCTGGGTCATCCTGGGGTTTTGCCAGTTTTAAACAAAAAAGTAATAGAAAAAGTTTTGCTTTTAGGGTTAGCATTAAAGGGAGAGGTAGCGGAAAGTTTTTGGTTTGATCGTAAAAATTATTTTTATCCAGACTTGCCCAAAGGATATCAGATTAGTCAATATTATTCTCCTTTAATTATTGGAGGACATTTGGACATCAAGGGACAAAGAATTAATTTAGAGAGAATACATATTGAGGAAGATACTGCTAAATTACTGCATTCAAAAGAAGGTTATAGCTTATTGGATTTTAATCGCGCAGGAGTGCCTTTGGCTGAAATAGTAACTAAACCGGATATAGAGAGTCCTTCTCAGGCTAAATTTTTTTTACAAGAATTACAGGAGATAGCTCGGGCATTAAATGTTTCCAATGCAGAAATGGAAAATGGGCAGATGAGGTGTGATGTCAACATTTCTTTAAGACCAGAAAACAACGGAGATAATCTTTATCCCAAAACAGAGATAAAAAACCTTAACTCATTTAAGGCTGTAGAAGATGCTCTAAGGTATGAAATCAAAAGACAGACTGAGCTGTGGCGCGATAACAGAGTGCAGAAAATAGAGATAACGCGTGGTTGGGATGCACAAAAAGGAATTACAGTTGAGCAGAGAAGTAAAGAAAAGACCAAAGATTATAGATATTTTAAGGAGCCAGATCTACCAGTTTTTTTTACCAAATCCAAAGAATTTCCATTTGATATTAAAAAATTAAGCAAATCTTTGCCCGAATTGCCAGCTCAGCAAAGGAAGCGTTGGCGAAAAAAATATTGCTTTTCAGAAGATGAAATTAGAATATTGACTGCATTGCCAACTCGATTGTATTTCATAGAAGAGGTTATCAAAAAAATGCAAGACTGGATTAGTTCTTGTGAAGGAATGGACGCTAGTGAACCAGAGATATGGCAAAGAAATAAGAAAAAAATAATTAGATTAATTGCCAATTGGTTCATCAATTATTATTTAGTTTTTTCACAAGAATCTAATAAAAAAGAATCCAGTGTTTCTTGTGAAAATTTTACTGAGTTTATTATTTTAATATATCAGAAAAAGTTATCTAATATTTTAGGTCGAAAAATTTTGAAAAAAATGTTTCAAACAGGACAAGATGCTGGCTCTTTGTTGTTAGAGTTTGGTTCTCTGGAAATTATTGAATCAGAAAAGATAGAAGTTATTGTTCAAGATGTTATTAAAAATAATTCTGAAATAGTGGATAAAATCAAAAAGGGTCATCCTAATGCCATTCAATTTTTAATAGGCCAAACAGTTAAAAAAACAAAAGGGCAAATAAGCCCAGATTTAATCAAGAAGTTATTAACAAAATTTTTATAAAAAGTTTGGTGGCTCGGTCACCAAACTTTATTAGTCTTTAAAAGAGATATAAATATATATATGAGAAAAGTTAAATTTGTTAATGACGAATATTATCATATCTATAATCGTGGAGTAGATAAGCGTATAATTTTTGAATGCCAAGAAGATTTAAATAGATTTTTTTTGAGCATGGAAGAATTTAATACTATGAATCCAATTGATAGTATTTATGAAGCAAAGAGATTGAGAAAAAAGTTCAGTGGCTCGGCCACTGAACTTTCCAAAAAGAAAAAATTGGTTAATTTTGTTTGTTATTGCTTAAATCCGAATCATTATCATTTTATTTTGAAACAATTAGTTGACAAGGGGATTCAAAAATTTATGCATAGGTTAGGCACTGGATATACAGAATATTTTAATAAAAAATATAAACGGAGCGGGTCATTGTGTCAAGGGAAATACCAAGCGATTCATATAGGTTCTAATGAATATTTATTGCACTTAAGTACTTATATTAATTTAAATTATAAGGTACATAATTTAGAAAAGTTCAGTGGCTCGGCCACTGAACTTTTTAAATCAAGCTGGGACGAATACGTTGAGAGTGATTCTAATAAAAACAATAGAAATAAGAAAGGTTTTTGTGAAAAGGATATTGTATTGGACCAATTTGGCAATGCGGAGGCTTATAAAGGGTTTGCTAAAGATTCTTTAAAGAGAATAAAGGAAAATAAGCGAATTAAGAGATTTCTATTAGAGTAGAAAAGTTTGGACACTCGGTGTCCAAACTTTTTGTTAGGGTGTTCAGTTTCTTGATTGGTGAAGCAGAAAATTTTTGATTAGTTGATTTGCTTGGGAATATGTAGCAACCCAATGAATGCGTTTATCTTTCTTGAACCAAGTTATTTGACGACGTGCGTAATGGCGCGTATTTTTTTTAATTAAATCAATTGCTTCTTGTAGTGTAATCTTATTTTCCAGATATAATATGATTTCTTGATAAGCGATGCTGGTCAAACCTGGATTAGATGCGGGATATTTTTTAATCAATTCTCTAACTTCTTTCACTAATCCATTTTTAATCATTTGTTCTACCCTTTGATTAATTTGAGAATATAGTTTTGTTCTTTCTGTTTTAAGGCCGATTTGTAGGGTTTCAAATTTTGGTTGGGCTTTAGTTCGTAGTTGAGAAAAGGGTTGTCCTGTTTTTAAACAAACTTCTATGGCTCTAATCACTCGACGAGGATTTTCTTTTTGCACAAAGTGTTTGGCTTGTGGATCTATTTTTAATAATTTTTGCCAGACAAAATCTAGGCCCTTATTATTGATTTCTTTTTCCATTTTAGCTCTGATTTTTTCATCTGGTTTAACTTTAGGGATTGTTAAGTTGTCAACAATGGCGCTGATATATAATCCTGTGCCGCCAACAAGAAAGGGTATTCTTTTTTGTTGATGGATTTTTTTAATAATTTTTGTGGCCCTTTCTTTAAATAAAGCTACGGTAAATTTTTGACTTGGGTCAACAATGTCAATCATGTGATGCGTGATTCCGTTATTATCGCTTGGCAATGTCTTGGCAGTGCCAATGTCCATTCCTTTATAAATAGCCCTGCTGTCCGCGGATATAATTTCAACATTTTGATTTTTTATTGAACATCCTTTGGCCAATTTTAAAGCAAGAGAACTTTTGCCCGAGCCAGTTGGTCCACAAATGATTATTAATGGGGGTTTATTTTTTTTCATAGTTGAGGTAGCATTAAAGATGCTATGAATTATCAAATTTTTTTAATTTATTTATTATTCAGCGCTTTGCCCATTGGAATATGGCTTTTGGTTTGCTTAAGATTAGATCGTTCGGCCCCAGAACCAGCTGGGCAAATTTTTAGAGTTTTTTTGTTGGGATGTTTAGTTACCATCCCTTTAATGTTGATTACGGGCAATTTAACTGATTGGAGTGAAAAGAATTTAATTTTAGGTCCAATTTTGATGATATTATTCTGTTCTTTTTTAATTGATGGTCTATTTGAAGAATTGGCAAAATATGTTATTTTTCGTTTGGGAATTTATCGAGCTCAACATTTTAATCAAATTAGGGATGGTTTTATTTATGGCATGACTTTAGGTTTAGGGTTTGCCTTTAGTGAAAATATCCTTTATGGTTTTTTGTCTCCGAATATATGGTCTGGCACAAGCCTTATTTTGCTTAGGGGATTGACCACAACATTAATTCATTTTTTAACAGGAGGAATCATTGGGTATTATTGGGGATTAGTCAAATTTAATCCCAAATATTCAAGATATCTTCCCTTACTCGGTCTTTTTTGGGCTTTCTTACTTCACGGTTTGTATAATAGTATTGTGAGGTTTAATTTGCAGTGGAATATTATCCCCCTCGGTATTTTGTTAATTGGAATTTATGTTGTTATTTTGCGTCGCATCAAGAGGATGCCCGATTAATCTCCAAGCTTGAGCAGCGGTAATTTGGCAAGAAATGAATGCGCCTGGAACAGCAGGTTTGTCTAATTTAATTTTTTTAAAACTTTTTGTTTTGGCCTGATAGGGATTAATAACTAAGGCTTCAGTTTTTTGACCAATATATTTTTGGTTATTCTGAAGGGCTGTTTTTGTTAAGATTTGATTTAGGATTTTATCTCTTTTTTTCTTTTCTTTGGTAGATATATTGTCTTTCAATTTGGCTGCGTTGGTGTTTGGCCTAGGTGAGTATTGAGCGATATATGCCATATCAAACTTAATTTTTTTCATTAATTTTTTAGTGTGCGCAAACTGTCTTTTTGTTTCTCCCGGAAAGCCTACAATAATATCAGTAGAAATGTTGATTTGTGGTATTTTTCGGCGAATTTTAGATATTATTTTTTTATATTGTTCTATGGTATAATTTCGGTTCATTTTTTTGAGAATTTGATTATCCCCGGACTGAACAGCTAAGTGGAGATAGGGGCAAATTTTTGGAGAATTAGCCATTACTTCAATTAATTCATCGGAAAAATCTTTAGGATGAGAGGTAATAAAACTGAGCCAAAAATTACCAGGGATATTGTGAATGGTTTTTAGTAGTTCAGGGAAATGCTGACCATTTTTATTTTTATAAGAATTGACATTTTGTCCCAATAATATAATTTCATGATAACCTCTTTTAACGATTTTTTGAATTTCAGTAATGATTTCTGAAGTTGGACGGGAATATTCTCTGCCTCGCACATAAGGCACAACACAATAAGAGCAAAAATTATTACAGCCGGTCATAATTGGGACATAAGCCGAGAAGGAAGAGGAATAAAGGGGGAGGGCCGAAAGATAATGCTCGGTTGAAACAGGACTGAAAAGACAATCAATATCTTGAATGCTGATTATTTGGTCAAATTTATTTTCCATTTTTTTTCGATCTGCCTTTAAAATGCATCCTGTAAGAATCGTTTTTAGTTCAGGTTTATTTTTTTTAATATCAGCTAATTTTTTACTTAATCCATAAATTCTGTTTACTGCTGATTGCCTAACCGAACACATATTAACCACAATTAAATCAGCCCCATTAATATCGGGGGCTGATTTATGATTCGCTGTTTTTAATATGTGAGCTATTCTTTCTGAGTCTGATTCATTCATTTGGCAGCCGTAGGTAACAATGTGGTATTTCATGTTTTGTTTTTTTTATCTATTGCTCTTAGTAGATCCTTCCTTGTTTTGCATTGTAGAAGATTCTGTCGTTGGTTCAATTTCAATGGGAGCTATGTTTTGTTGATCAGATTGAACTGGAGATTCATTCAACATTTGCGGCTTTTCGTCAGGAGCTATACCCTGTTCGTTGGGGACTATTATATTTCCTGAATAAGAGGTAGGTTCTTCTGTTTGTCTTTCTCCTTGTTCTGGTTGGATTATTTTAAATTCTGAATAAGCGTTAGGTTGTTCAGTTGGTGTTATTGGTAAGAGTGGTGAACGTACACAGCAACAAGTTTTGCTAGTGCCGATTAAACCTGCAGACACGAAACAATCAGAAGTTGGACCAGAGTCTAATTCATATCTTTGGCAGCCCATTTGGGCTGACGGGACTACTGCCCATTTTCTGCAAATTCCTTTTTCGTAACCCCAAGATAAACATAATTCTGAGCAAGTCAATTCATCTATTTTTTCAATGGGGTTGGCTTGGGTGCAGCTTTCTACCTTTTTCCATCCAGACGGCACATCGCAAGGCGTAGGAAAGTTTATGCAGGTTCCATTAGTTGGATTGAGCGCTGGAGTAATCACTTGAATACAATTTTCAGACCTTCTTATATTTGATAAGGATTGAGAGCTTTCAGTAGTTTCTATTTCTTTTGGTCTTTCGGAATTGTTTTTGATGAGGTCTTGGCCTTCTTCTTCAATAATTTTTATTCTACCATTAATCTGTTCTTGCATCTCTCTCATATAGGCACTACTCATACCTTTTTCTTCTGTATTGTCATTGTTGTCATCTTGTTGAATTCTTTCGCGGAGTTGTTCTAGGGTGGACGTGTTTTCCGTTATTTGGATTTTATTCTGTATTTTTTCTGTTTGTTTTTTCATAATATCATTCATTATTGGAGCTACGCTATTCATCTCTTCAATTATTTTAATTTGCTCTGGACGATCTCCGGCTATTTTGTTCAAGATTTTTTCTTTTTCTTCTTCATTCTTTGCGCCAGCAATGTCTTCTTTTATTTTTCTAATTGTTTCAGTTTTCGCTTCTTGAATGATGTCCATTTTAATTGCTGGAATAGTACTTTCAATTTCTTTAATAATTTCTAATTGCTTGACGTCATTATTATCTCTCATCTCTTTTAAAAATTTTTCTTGTCCTTCGGATGTATCAGTGTTCTCAATAATATTTTTACTTATTTTTTGAAGAGCTTCTTCTTTAATTTCTGTAATCCTATCCTTTGTTTGAGTTGAAACACTATTCTCTAATTCGTTAATAATTCGTAAATCTTCAATTTTCTCTGTTTTTAGGTTATTGAGAAGGTTGTTCTGTGATTTTTCTGAAAGAATTTCTATTTTATTGCTAATTTTATCTATCGCTTTCTCTTTGATGTTCGCCACAACGCTATTTACGCTTTCTGTTATATCTCTTTTTGCCATATCTTCAATAACCTTGAAGTGAAGAACTTCATTGCCCCCGATATTTTCAACATAATTTTTGAATTCTTCTTTCTTTTCTTCATTCATTGTTTCAATATTTTTTTCTAATCTTTGGATAGTATTTTCTTGCGCCCCTTGAATTGCTAACATGGCTTGTTCGGGTGCTTTTTCTTCAATAGTTTTAAGGATTTCTAGATTTTTAAAGTCTTGAAACTCGCTTCCTTTTTGTTTATCTATCATATCAGTTATTGTTGATTCTATTTTTTCAGATGGGATTATTTGATCAAAGACAATGTTTAAATACTTTATATTTTCTTCTTTTGCTTTATACAATTCATCAAAATGTTCTACCATTAGCTTTTTTTCTAGACCATCTATTAGATTTTGTTGCTTAAAAGAATTATCAATGATTTTATCGGTTAATGCCTGTGTTTTAATTTGATCCTCATCTGTTATATTCTCCGTTACATCCATATTCTCTATTATTTTAATGCTTTTAGAGATTTCTTTTTGGTAGGCGTTAATGGCCTGCACAGCCTTTTCGGGTTGATTAAGTTCTTCTGTTAGTTTTTTTGCTTCTATTAATTTTTCATTAGCAAGGTCAAGGCGCATTTCAATTTTTTTGATAGGATCAGCAGTGAAAGCTATTTTAATGTTATTCCATAAATTATTAAAAGGACTGAAAATGTTATTTGATGTTGTTTTGAATTCTTCAACCCCCAGATCCGTAGCAGTAATATCTTCATCCATTTGAGCTGAGTCAGTCAATATTGGCTTAATAACAGTCATTGTTCCAGTTTCACCTTTTCTTTTATGTCCGGGCGCGGTGCAGTAGAAGGAGTAATCTTTTAGTTCGGTGGGGGTATCAAAAGTAATGCTTGTTGTTTGGCCTGCATTTACGCCTATAGTTAGGTCTTTTAGGTTTTTGTCTGAAAATTTTAATCCATGGACTGAATTGTCATCGCTAGTTAATTCAATTGTTATGGTTTTTCCTGCCTGAACTTCAAATTGTTGAGGAACAAAACCAATCTCTTTGGAAACTGATATGTTTATGATGGTTGGCTGTCCAATCTCATCAGCATCTTGCGCCTTTACAATAGCGCAGGGTAAGAGTAGCATTCCAACGAGCGTCAAAATAAGTATTTTGTTTTTTGGTTTCATAAAATTATTTAGTTAATAAATTAAAATAAAAATATTTTCTAATTTGCGAATTTTGTGAATTACATAGATAGTTTAACTTGATTTTTTTCTTTTAAAGATTTCCAGTAATCTGGATTGTTAATTCGGTTATTTATTAAAGATTTTTTAGAAGATTTTTTTTTGGTTGTAGTGATTTTGGGCAGTATTTTTTTTGTTTTTTGGCGCAAAATTTCAAATTTACACTCTCTGTCAAAAAGGGATTTTTTTGAAATACCAACTTTTTTCTTAATTATAGGCAGGTAGTCTTCGTTAATTTCATAGCCAATAGAGTTTCTTTTTAATTCTTTGGCTACTTTTGCGCTAGTTCCACTACCCAAAAAGGGATCTAAAATAGTTTCACCAATGAAGCTAAACATTTTTATCAGTCTTTTTGGTAATTCTTCAGGGAACATTGCGATGTGTCCGTTATTTTGTCTTTCGCCAGCAAAATTCCAGTGACCGGTAAAATATTTTCTCCATTCTTCTTTTGTCATTTCTGATTGTTTTTTGTTTTTTGCAGATATATTATTTGGTAATTTTCCTAGTTTTTTAAACAAGAGAATGAATTCGTAGTCAATCTCAATAATACCATTACGAGGATAAGGGAAAGAGCCCATTACTGAAGCACCGCCAGTAGTATTCATTGTTGTCTTTTTTTGCCAAATAATCGCTCCCATATAATCAAAGCCAATTGACTCACAGAATTTTATAATCTCTGTTCTAATCGGTATGACTTTGTATCTTCCGTAAGTCACAGCTCTCGCAAATTGATCACCGATATTTATGCACAATCGGCATCCGGGATGTAAAACTCGGTAGCATTCTGACCAGACCTTATTTAAATTATCAATATACTCTTCATATGTGTCATTAAACCCAATTTGATTCTCGTTTTTGTAATCTTTGATTTGCCAATAAGGTGGCGAGGTAATACCAAGATGAACCGATTTGTCTGGGACAGCAACCATATTGCGTGAATCGCCAATTATAATTTTATGAGTTGTTGCCATTGTCATTATTTTAAAATAGTATCTGCGTCTATTTCTAAACCAGATTTAGTTTTATTATAATAAATAATTTTAGTTCTGATTTCCTCTTTTAAAGCATCTTTTGTTTTATAGGTTATTGGCTTGATTGAAATCGGGACATTGCCAATAAAACCGTCAATACCTTGTGATTCTTCTTTCGGGTCAGCTAATTTATAATTGGTATTTTTTATTAAGGCAATTTTTTTCAGAATTGCTACTTGAAATTTTAGACCAATAAAAGTCTTCTCTAAGACCAAATCTTCAACCCATTTTTTAATCATTGATTTATCAATTGATTTTATAGCGCCTTTCAGGTTATTCATCATTTCGTTGATTTTTTCTGTCGCATTTTTGATAGTATTGGGATATCTTGAAAGATACCATTTTTTCCATCCTTGATAAGTTTTTTCTGGACACTCATTGATTAATTCTGATAGTTGTCCAACCACTCGAGGTCTTGTTCCTTGGGCATTTTGGTTAGCTATGTTTATTAATTGAGTGGCATATTTTGGAAAATTTTTTGTTTCACCAATCAGTTCTTGGATTAATTCTTCGTTTTTGATTTTAATCATAAATCTTTTTTTTTAAGACTTTTTATTTCTTATTTGTTTTAAAACTTTTTCTATAAATTGTTTTTTGGTCAATTTTTCCATTTTATTACCCCTAGCTCTGATGTTCAAATATTTTCCTTTTATTTCTTTGTCGCCAATAACTACAATGTATGGTATTTTTTGCACTTCGGCTTTACGAATTTTATAAGAAATAGTTTCGTTGGATAAATCAATTTCTGTTCTTAATCCAGATTCTTTTAATTCTTGCGCTATTTTTTTTACTGCTGGGTGATGAGTTTTTCCAACAGGCGTTAAGTATATTTGAGCAGGGGAGAGCCAAATAGGAAAAGCGCCCGCGTAATGCTCAATTAATAATGCTAAAAAGCGCTCGTAAGAACCTAATATAGCGCGATGGACCATAACCACAAATTCTTCTTTACCTTCTTTGTTGGTATAAACTAAATTAAAACGTTTGGGCGTGGCAAAATCAAGTTGAACTGTTGGAATTTGGATTTCTTTTCCCATTGAGTCTTTAAACATAAAATCAAGCTTGGGTCCATAGACAGCTGCTTCTCCTTCAATTCTTTTGGCGTTTAGTTTCATTTCTTTAGAAACTTCTTCAAGTATCTTTTCACATTCATCCCAGTCTTTAGGCTCTCCAATATAATTTTCTTGGTGATTATAATCTCTGACGGAAAGTGATACCCAGTGATTATCCCAAAGTCCAACGGAGCTATAGAAATCTTTTATTATTTTCACCATATTTTTTATTTCTTGTTTTACTTGAGATATTTGACAGAAAGAATGCCCATCTTCAATGGTGATTGCATAGACTCTATTTAATCCACCAACTTCACCTGATTTTTCAGCTCGGTATTGTTTTTCCGATTCCATATATCTTATCGGTAAATCGCGATAAGAGCGTTTCTGGGAAGCATAAATTTGGGTTTGGTGAGGGCACTGAACTGGTTTCATTACAAAATTATGTCCTTGTTCAGAAGAGACGTGGAATAATTCTTTACTAAATTTTTGAGCATGACCAGACAGCTTGTAGAGGTCTATTTTGGCAAGATGGGGGGTCATAACTTTTTCAAATCCATAAGTAGCGCAAATTTTTTCTATTTCTTTTTTTAATTCGTCAATAATTATAACTCCTTTTGGGGTAAACATAGGTAATCCTGGGCCAACCAAATCAGAGAAGCAAAATAAATCTAATTCTTTTCCTAATTTGCGGTGGTCTCTTTTTTCTGCCTCAGCTAAATTTTTTAGATATTCATCAAGTTTTTTTTGTTTTTCAAATGCTAGGCCGTAAATTCTGGTTAGCATTTTATTTTTTTCGTCACCCCTCCAATAAGCTCCAGCTATTTTTGTTAATTTAAAAGAAACATTGACTAAATCTTTTGTAGATTTAACATGGGGTCCACGACAAAGGTCAGTAAAATTTCCCAATTGATAAACACTTACTTTGTCTATTTTTTTATGCTCTAATGTTCTAATGTTTTCATGTTTCAATGCTTTCGTGGTGCCGGTTTTTTGAATGTCTTGCAATAACTCTATTTTATAAGGTTGATTTAGGCCTTGAAAAAGTTTCAATGCTTCTTTTATGGTAATTTCTTTTTTGTCAAATTTTAAATTTTGGGAAATCAATTTTTGCATTCTTTTTTCTATTCTAAGAAGGTCGTTCGGGTTTAATTTTTTATCTAATTCTATGTCATAATAAAATCCATTTTCAATAGTAGGTCCAACCCCAAATTTAGTTTCGGGAAACAAAGATAGAACAGCCGCAGCCATCAAATGACTACAAGAATGTCGTAACATATCTAAAGGTATTTTGGTTTGATTAGATATCATATTTTATTTTAATTTTTATTTTATTGTTTCCTTCGGGAACTTTCTTTAATAACCAAGATGGCCAAAATTTAATTTTTACTTCTTGAATTTCGGAAAATTTATTAAGGTATTCATTAATTTCTTCTTTGTTTAATCCCTCAAATAGTTCTTTACTTAAAATTTCGTTTTTAAGTGTTAAAATCATATAACCACGTAATTGTGTTTCCACGTTTGCTGTTTTCTCCTCTAAATTATATTCACTTAAACGGTAAGATAAGCTATCTGGTTCATAGCCAGCTAATTGTTTTCCAGTTATTATTTTTTCGTTTAACGATTCTACGGCTAAATTTAAGAGTTCTTCTTCACTGAAACTAACTGCTTGCATTTTAATTTTAGTTGATATTGTAAATTCACCCTTTTCGTCCCCAGCCTGAGCGTTAATTTTTTCTTCTAAGATTTCCGACTTTAAAGATATTTTAAAATCAGCAGGCGGATTTAATTCTTGTTTTATTTTTTCTAAGGTTTGAGTGTACAATTTTTCTTGAATTTCTTTTCTGGCTTGGTCTAAGTCGGTTTGCATAACAATTCCTGTTTTTTTGAGACCGCCAGTCATGGATTCTTTACTTTTTGCTGATATATTTTCTTTCAAATCAGGGTCTCGTAAATTAGGAATAGTAAAGGAACAAGGCTCAATGTCGTATTTTGGTCCCATTTTATCGGCTCGCACCAATATGTCTACTTCTCCCTTGGAGGGGATTCTTATTATTTTAGTGGCTCGGAAAATTAGGCCTTCTGGAGAAGCGAAACGAGTGCTGGAAACAAAAGTAACTGTATTCCATGTATTATTAAAAAGGGTTATTATTCCTTCAGCATAATCTTCAGTTGATACGCTTCCTTGGGGCGAAAAATTAGATTCTCCTGCTTCTATAATTTCTGAGAATTTTCCTATCAAAATTTTAGGGTTAGCGATTGATTCTTCACTATCAGAGTTTTCTTTTATTTGGATTGTAAAATTAGTATCTATTTCTTGGGCTTGAGGGGTGATTATAATTTCTACTCCATAGAGAAGGCTGAAAAATCCAAAAATTATTCCAATCATAATCAGAATAGTCAATACTAAAAATAAATAGCCAATTTTTTGATGAGGAGAAATGTAGACCTTAGGCATAGATATTGGTTGTTAATTGTTATTTTGTTCTAATGTTCCAATGATTCATTGTATCACTTTACCTCTTTTTCAGCAACAAATCTTCTAGTGCTTCTTTTTGAACTTCTCTAATTTTCTCGGCAATGATTTTTAATGATTCATCTTTACGTGAGATTGTGCCAGTAACCGAAATTGTTTTATTTTCTTCCAAAATTTCACTATTGGCTTTCAGTATTTTAGGAAAGACAACAATTTCAATTTCTCCAGAAGGGTCTTCTATCTTAATAAATTCCATAACTTCTTTCTTGGAGGTAAGGATTTTCTTTATTTTGGTGATAATACCGACTACTTTTATTTGCGTCTGATAGTGTTGGGTGCCAATCTCGCTAATTGGTTTGGCGTATTTTTTTAATATTTCTTCATATTCTTTAAGGGGGTGTTCAGACACAAAAAGGCCCAAAAGTTCTCTTTCCCAAAGAAGTTTTTGTTGTCTTTTAGCTGGGTCGGATTTTTTTAAAGTTAATCCGTTGGTCCTTGTGGTTGTTGGGATAATACTAAAAAGAGTAGCTTGTCCATTTTCTTTATCTTTTTGTTTCTTGCGTGCAAAATCTAAAAGAGTTTCTATGTTTTCCAGCATTTGATTACGTTCTTGGAGATAATCAAGGGCTCCGCTTTTGATTAAGCTTTCTAATGATTTTTTGTTTAAATCTTTAGATTGAATGCGGGCCAAGAAGTCTTCTAAACTTTGAAAATTACCGTTCTTTTTGCGTTCTCTAATGATTGTTTCTGATATTCCTCGTCCTACATTTTTGATGGCTAATAAACCGAATCTAATCTTACCCTTGTCAACTACAGTAAAATCCTTGAAGCTTTCATTTATGTTGGGGGGCAAAATTTCAATACCCATTTCTTCAGCAGACCTAATTTCAATCGTAATTTTGTCTATATTGTTTTGGTCTGAACAGAGTAAAGCGGCCACGAATTCAGTGGGGTAATGTGCCTTTAGATAAGCGGTTTGATAGGCAATGGTCGCGTAACAAGTAGCATGACTACGATTGAATCCGTAACGAGCAAAGGGTTCAATAAAAGCGAAAACTTTTTGAGCAGTTTCTTTGAGAATTTTATTCTTCAGGCAACCATTAAGGAATTTTTCTTTTTGTTTTTGTAATAATTTGCTAATTTTTTTACCTACAGCTTTGCGCAAAACATCAGCCTCAGAAAGAGAGAAGCCAGCCAGGTCTCGCACAATTTGCAATATTTGCTCTTGATAAATAGCGATTCCGTATGTTTTTTCTAAGATTGGTTTTAGCTTAGGGTGTAAGTATTTTATTTGTTTTAAGCCATGTTTTCGGTCAATGTAATCAGGGATTAATTCCATGGGTCCGGGGCGATAAAGAGAGACCATGGCAATGATATCCTCAAAAACAGTTGGTTTTAGTTTTTTAAGATTTTTTTGCATCCCCGCTGATTCCAATTGAAAAACTCCCTGGGTTTGAGCTTTTTGAAAAATTTGAAATGTTTTTTTATCGTCCAAAGGTATATTATTTATATCGATTTCTTGGTCATGTATATGTTTAATGATATCAAGAGCAGTCTCGATAATGGTTAGGTTTTTAAGGCCCAAAAGATCTACCTTTAATAATCCTAAGCTTTCGACGGCATACATATCGTATTCAGATATAATAATTTTTTCTTGACCGGAAATATCGTATTGAACAGGAACATATTCGGTTAAAGGCAAGGGAGTGACTAAAAGTCCACAAGCATGTTTAGAAGCGTGCCTGATTACTCCTTCTAATTTTTGAGCTATCTTGACGATTTCTTGAGCATGGGGTTCTTGAGAATAAATTTCTTTTAATTCTTGGCTGTGGTTTAAGGCTTGGTCAAGAGTAAATCCAAGAGGGATGGTTTTTGCTAGTTTGTCACAAAACATATAAGGACAATCTAAGACTCGTCCTACATCTCGAATAGCAGCCCGAGCGGCCATTGTTCCAAAGGTTATGATTTGAGAGACGTGGTCATGTCCATATTTTTCTTCAATATATTGAATCACTTCGTCACGCCTTTTGTCAGCGAAATCTAAATCAATATCTGGCATATTTATTCTATCTTCGCCCAAAAAGCGTTCAAAAAGTAATTCATACTTCAGGGGGTCAATATTAGTAATGTTCAAAAGATAGGAAACAATGGACCCAGCAGCTGATCCTCTCCCTGGACCAACAACAATGTCATTTTTTTTAGCCCAATTAACAAAATCTTGAACGATTAAGAAATAGCCAGCGAATCCAGTCCCTTTAATAACAGATAATTCTTTTTCTAATCGTTCCGATATTTCTGGCGTTTTTTTGCCATAACGTTCTATGATTTTTTTTTCACAAGATTCTCTCAAATATTGATTTGCATTTTCTCCAGCTGGTAGAGGGAAAAAGGGGAGTTTGTTCTCGCCAAATTTTATTTCCACATTACATTGGTCAGCGATTTTTTGAGTATTGGAAATAACCTCTGGGTAATCTGGAAAACTCTCGCGCATTTTTTTTTCAGAACGAAGAGAGAAATCATCCATAAGCATAGAAAGACGATTAGGGTCGTCTTTCTTTTTTTTGGTTTGAACGCAAAGCAAAATGTCTTGAGTTTCTGCGTCTTCTGGTTTTAAATAATGAACATCATTGGTGGCAACTAAAGGTACTTTATATTTTTTAGCTAATTTAAAAATCGTTTTATTGACTATTTTTTGTTCACGCAGATTGGGATGGTCTTGGACTTCCAGATAAAAGTTCTCGCCAAATATTTTTTGGTATTCTTGCAAGACCTCTTCCGCTTTTTTTATTTGATTGTTAATAATTAATCTTGGTATTTCTCCCTGTAAGCAAGCACTCAAAGCAATTATTCCCTCAGCATGTTGTTTTAAAATTTCTTTATCCAGACGTGGTTTATAATAAAAACCCTGTAGATGGGCGATGCTTGTTAGTTTTATTAAATTTTTATATCCTTCTTCGTTTTTAGCTAATAATACCAGGTGAAAAGGTTTTTCGTCTATTTTGGCTCTTTTGTTTAAAAGACCGTGGGGAGCTATATAGGCTTCTACGCCAATAATTGGTTTAATTCCAGCAGCTTTAGCCTTTTGGTAAAATTCAATGGTCCCGTACATTACTCCATGGTCAGTTAGAGCGACAGCCTTCATATTCTGTTTTTTGGCCTCCATAATAAGTTCGTCAATTTTTGGCAAACCATCTAATAGAGAATAATGGCTATGAACATGAAGATGGACGAAAGACATAATACAAAGAAATTATTTTAATTGACTTAATTATTCTAATTATTCTAACAAACTATCAAATATCAGAAGTGTTAATTGGGTCATTGGGGATTGCCTGCCTGCCGGTAGGCAGGGGTAATCAGGACCCCAATTAACTAAGCACCCAATCACCTAAGTATCTATTTCTTTTCTTTTTTTTCTTTCTTGCTATTTTTGTTGAAGAATTCTTTCGTTACATTTTTGGCAAGAGCCAGAAGGGCAATGAGATTTGCTTTACTTTTTATTTTTTCTAAGATTTCTTCACTCTTTTTAGAAATATTGGCTAAGTTTTTGGAAAATTTAAATAAACGACAAGCAACAAGAATGGCGATAACGAGAAGAATTATAGAAAAAATTCCTATTAAAACAATAGAAATGCTGGCTACAACATAAAAAAAATTTTGAATATTCATATTTTTTATTTATTAATATTTAATTTCCCTGCCTGCCGGCGAGGCAGGAAGCTTTGCTTATTTAGTTAAATATTGTATAATATATTCTAACAAATATATTAAAAATATCAAATGACTGATTTAACTGACAAACAATTGCGATACGCTAAATGGTATTTAAAGCACAAAAACCAGATTCATCGTGGATTTGTATTGGTATTAATTTTTTTGGATGTTATATTGATAACCATTATTGTTTCTCAAGCGATTTTTTATTTTGGGTCAAAAGAGGAGCATTTGAAAAATATGCAGGGATTGACAGAAAACAGGATAGATTTTTTGTCCTTCCGTCAACACTTTGCTCCCCAGCCAATAGTCACGGATTCTTTAGTTGTTATTCGTCCTGATTCCAAGAAGTCTCAATATGATTTTATAACAACCGTCTTTAATCCTAATCCTGATTGGCGGGCTACTATAGAATATTATTTTTTAAGCGACGAGTTAGAAATTTTTAAAGGGTCAAACTTTATAAACCCCGAAGAAAGAAAATATTTTTTTACTTTAGGTACGCAGGTGGTTTCCGAAGTGAATGATATTCAATTTTTGATTTCTAAAATTTCTTGGAGGAGAATGCGTCAACCACAAAAGGATTTACTATCTATTTTAAATCAACTAAAAATAGAGGATATCGGTTTGGAGTATTTGCAAGCAGAAAATGAATCTTTAATTTTACCGCAGATTTCTTTTAAAGCTAAAAATAATTCTATTTATGATTTTTGGGAAACTCGCTTTGTGATTGCTTTAGAGAATAATTTAAACTTAGTGGGCTTGAATGTTCTTTCCACAAATAGCTGGAGAGCTAATGAGGAGAAGAACCTGATTTTTGTTTGGCCATTGATTCCTGCATTTACCCATATTGAGATTAAAACAGAAATTGATGTTTTTAATCCCAAGGTCTTTATTTCTCCTTTATGATTAATTTCTTTAAGCTTAAATCTTTTGACCAAACATTATTTGTTTTAACATTTTTGTTGGTAGTTATTGGTTTGGTTTTGCAGTATAGCTTGTCTTTGTCTAATCCGAGTGTTAATTTTTTTTCTAAACAATGCATTTTTGCCATAATCGGTTTTTTATTTTTCTGGGCCATCTTTTTTATTGATTTTCGTTTTATCAAGGCTACCGCCTTTTTAATTTATTTGTTGTCAATTTTATTATTAGGAGCTGTTTTGATTTTCGGAAAATATTTAAGAGGGACTAGAGGATGGTTGGATTTTGGTTTTTTTAATTTTCAACCCGCAGAATTGGCAAAATTAGCAGCGATTATCATTTTGGCTAAATTTTGGCAAGTAGCACGTTCTTCTATTAAGCCGAGACATTTATTTTTTAGTTTCCTTTTAATCTTGCCTTTATTTCTTTTAATTATTAAACAGCCTGACTTAGGTTCGGCCCTAACAATTATCCTTATCTGGTTGGGGGTGGTTTTTTTGGTAGATAGCAACAAAAAACATTTATTATCATTACTGTTAATTATTATTTTAGTTAGTACTTTTTCTTGGTTTTTTTTACTTAAAGATTTTCAGAAAGATCGCATTTCAATTTATTTGAATCCGGCGAGAGATCCCCTAAAAAGGGGTTATCAGATTAGTCAATCAATAATTGCGGTTGGCTCTGGTCAATTTTTTGGTCGTGGATTTGGTTTAGGTCCGCAAAGCCAGTTGAAGTTTTTGCCAGACTCGGAAACAGATTTTGCTTTTGCGGTTTTGGCTGAAGAATTCGGCCTCTTGGGATGCTTATTGCTCTTGGGAATTTATTCGTTATTGCTTTTGAGATTAATGCGTATTGCCCGCCATGTTTATGGGAATTTTAGTTTAGTTTTAATTTGCGGGGTTACTATTTATCTTTTTTTTCAAATGATTATAAACGTAGGGATGAATATCGGTTTAGCTCCTATTATCGGTTTGCCCCTGCCCTTGGTTAGTTATGGTGGAAGTTCTTTGGTGCTCACCTTGATTAGCTTAGGTTTAGTGGAAAGTGTTTTAGGGCATCAACCCTTTGCTAGGGCCCAAACAATTGAAGATGCCGAAAGTTTTGTCTTAATTAATAATAATAAATAATATTTATGTTAGAATTAAAAGCAAGTGTCCGAGAAACAACGGGCAAAAAAACAAAAAATTTAAGAAAAGAAAATATCATTCCTGCTGTTGTCTATGGTCATGGTTTAAAATCGCTTTCAGTTCAGGTCTTGCTTTCTGATTTTGAAAAAGCATTTAAGCAGTCCGGAGAAAGTAGTTTAATGAATTTAAAAGTCGAAGGCCAAGCTGACAGAAAGGTTTTGGTCCACGCTATTCAATATCATCCTTTGACTGATAAAGTTGAGCATATTGATTTTTATCAGGTTAAAGAAGGAGAAAAAATTATTGTTGAGGTAGGTTTGGAGTTTATTGGAACCTCAAAAGCAGTTAAAGATTTTAGTGGCATCTTGGTTCATGAATTAGACAAAATAGAAGTAGAATGTCTTCCTAAAGATTTAATAAGAAGCATTGAAGTTGATTTAAGCAAGTTGACTGAACTCAATGATATTATTCGGGTCGGCGACTTAGATGTGCCAGAAAATATTAAAATTCTTTCCGATATTGAGAGTTCGGTAGCAACAGTTAGGGCGCACAACATAAAGGAAGAAGAAGAGGAAAGTCCTGCTTCGGTAAGTGAAGGAGAAGGAGAGGAAGAAGAAAAGAAAGAAGGAGACCCTTCAGCTTCAACTGAACAATAGTAGATGATATGAACCCCGTTAGAAATTCTGTATTGCGCCAAGATTTTTAC